>Ga0315914_1002269_pt1 | contig 29432 bp, 13 predicted proteins | sample MpolenodulesMG_FD_203920 | JGI IMG/M metagenome (GOLD analysis project Ga0315914, IMG submission 203920) | Medicago polymorpha root nodule microbial communities from Los Angeles, California, United States - elongated nodules | ecosystem: Host-associated > Plants > Roots > Nodule | place: USA...
TGTTTAAAAAACAAAATATTTTGCAGGGACCAAAAACTACAAAATGGGTCCAGTCATCATGTGCCACGTATGCAAATCATCACAAAAATGGGGTCAGAGACTATTTTAAAAAACAAAAAATTTTGCAAGGACCAAAAACATTTTTTTTTACAGGGATCAAAACTTAAACGGGCCATATTTGCAAGGACGAGTGCAATATTTAAGCCAAAAAAAAAATGTTATGATGCACCTATAATTGTCTAACTTTGATTTGTTAATCAATGGTTGATAATATTTAATTTGAACTATAATTAAAGTGAGTTTATTCACTTAAAAGAGTTAGATTAGATGCATAAAAAAATTGATACATTGAGTACAATCTACCTTCCCATCGAATATGGTGTTTGGGTTTTTCATTTACTGGTTTCTTGTAAACTTGTGCTTTCTGTGAAAGTGTAGGGTTCTCTTTCTCCTTTCCTTTGCCAACATTATCAGAAGATGGTCCACCCAAAGAACCCTGGATCTTCTTAGGTTGTTCCAGATTCTTTGAAGATGGAACAGTTGTGCAAGAAGATAAATATTTAGTCTTAGGTTTAGTAGAACCACTCTTCTTCTTGATAACCTTTTCAGTTTGGACCTTCACTACCAAAGACTTGTTAATGCCTTTTTCTTTAGGAGGCTTTGATACTCGAGGCTTACCTACACACAACATAGCTAAGAATAAAGTTGAGCCACAATTACTATAGTATTATTAATTACCATAAAATTAATTAATGGGAGATTATATTTTTGTAATTACTGAGTACAAAAAATATTTTTGAAGAAAACAAGTTCACATTAACCCTTTTCATATCCATTGTGCTCTTCTTTTTCCTCATTTTAATATATAAATTAAAATTGCCATTAAAAGAATAATATAAAATATGCGGATTACCTGCAACTCTGAGATTGGATTTCAATCTAAATGCAATTGTTCCTTCATTGTGTGCCGGCTGTTTAGTCTCTTTATTTTTCTTAATTGCTGGAGTAGATGCCATGTATTACTTCAACGTTATAAGAATATTGTATCTGCAAATAAGCATGAAAGTTTTGTAACTATTGTCTACTGTGCAAGTATAACAATATAAAATTTTCAACATGAACAATCTTAAACATGTTCTTTATTGTTTTGCATTCAATCTTTTTAACCTTTTTAATATTTAATTGAAAGTTTTTGGGTGTTTGTAAACCGTTAAGACTCAAGATTTTCCTCTAGTTATCCCTGTTGATGAGTCAGGCCAACATATGTCAGCAATAGAGTATCGTATTATCCTTTGATACTTTTAGGAAGCACGTAGTTCAAGGTAAGGAGCTTTCTGGCTTCAAATACCGGCACAACTTTGTTAATTATGATCTTTTTAATATATTTAGGTGGCGGAAATATCCGTGAAGAAGAAGGACATTTAAGCCAACAAATGTTCTAGTGTATAGGTGGGTAGGAGGGAAAAGTCAACTTGATAAATTTAGGCATGTGGAAATATAAGGACACTTAAGCCAACATATGTTCTAGTGTATGTGTAGGAGGGAAACATGTTTGTGTGGACTTGATTGGGGTCTCCCCGCTTGTGGGATTGAGGACCGTGGTTTTTGTTGTAGGACAAGTAGCCCTCAAAGCCGCTTCAATCAAAGTGATCAAGTATGAGAAATCATGTTCTAACGATCAATATGCTTTCATGTCATTTGTGTTTGACACTTTTGGCTTCCTAGCATCATAGGATGTTAACCTTTTTAAAAATTCAAAGGGTTGTGAATAGCAACATTTAACCTTTAACAAAGAGCTCAAAGTGTCGTGCATAGCCGTGGTATCACCTAGGAATTAAATAGCATTAGTTTGGCCATAAGAATGAACGTCATTGTCACTTAATTGTAGGTATAGTCCTAAATGGCTATACAACAGTTTTTTTGTAGTCAATAGTATGCTTATTCCTCATATCTAACTGCTATAGTGATCGAATTTTGTTGTCACTAAAAAAAATTTAAAGTCTTTCTTCACCAAAAATTAAAGTTGTTTTATATATATAAAAAAGAGTAATAGGAGTATTCAAATTCGGTTAGGTTAGAGTGCACAATAAAATATTCCCAAACCCTAAATTATCTCTTTTCTGTGAAAAGAGAACAACCAAATTAGACCAACAATAATAGCAATAAAGAAGAAAAAGTAGTGAATAAAAACACCAAACTTTTACTGTGAAAAACCCGTGCGAGAACAAAAATCAAATGATCACCAGCTAATGATTCTAACCAGAGCAAACTACTTATAAACAAAAGGAAGAAAACGTATCCCAAACTGACAAAAACAACTCTCAAAAATTATCGAAATAACTAATTTGGTAACAGAAACAACATACTTAAATTTCAGTCGAAAGGAAGAACTTTTACCGAAAACACATTCCTCACTGGAACCAATTCTTCTCTCTCTTGTCGTTGTGACTCTCTCACTTTTCTCAGTGCGGCAACCCTCACGTTGCTGGCTACAATCGTGCTTCTTAAACTAGGGAGATTTCATCCCTTGTTTCCACGTGTGGGCTAAAATATAAGCCAAGCCCAACACTTAAAGTTAAAACACACCTTTTTAGTTCTTTCTTTTCCTATTTTTCCCTTCTTTTTTTTCTTTTATTTTAATTAGTGTGTGGTGCCACTTGGGATGACCCACAAAACAAAATCAAACACAAGAATACCTTCTTTTATTTTGTCATGGTGCCCTAAACGATTAGTTACAAAATAATTTTATACAATTTTTTTTTTGCCCTCGTGTAAATTTATACTATATTTTAAAATGGCCTATGTTTATATTGAAAAATTTATTTTTCATATTATTTAAAATTTGATTGCATTAGTTAACAAATATTTTTATTATATTTGTTACTTAACTAGTATTAGTATTTCATAATTACTTGATTTGTTTTCTTTTGAACAAAAGAGGGTTAGCTCTCAAATGAAATCAACAACAAAATAAATAAAATTTGAAGTTAAATTAAAATTCACGCTTCACTATTAAGAGGTATAGTGTGCTTTGTAAAAGCATAACATGTTAGTGTTAGATTTGTTTCCTTTTAACTATGAGGATTCGCTTCCTGTTGACTATGAGAGTAGCATGCATAGCACTTAAGCGAATGGAAGCAACAATGTTGTAACACGCGTGCCTAATTGGACAACTATCCTTGTCCAATGGATAACTACTATTGAGTCGATCAAATTGATAGACACAATTGAGTCGGACGCACTCTAAACGCCGCGACAAAATCCTCTAACCCATAATTCAGTTAGGTAATAGTGCAAGAATCTATCTACAACATGCTTTGACAAAAGTTGGACATTTCCAACTCATTTTCCTCAAGAGTTTCACCCGGTAAATAATACCTGAACACATAAAAATAATGTTCTGCAATACCTATTTGGCCACTGTTATATCTCGAATCTCTAACACCCGGTGCTGTCTCCGGTGCATGACCTTAATAGGTCTCCCATCGTGAGAGACCACTCTTTTTCTTTATTTTTTTAACAAAATGAATAGGAGTCATTGTATAAATCCAATGGCCGAGTAAAAAAAGGAAAAAAGTGACACTTTGGTCATTTCATTCTTAAAGTAGAGATATTTTGGTAAAACCGTTAGCCCCTTGCTTCCACCATCTTCTTCCCGTTCTCTCTCTACCCACTATACAATCCCTTCTCCTCCTCCTCCATTCCCGTACCAGTCACCACCACACCAACTCTCCCTTGGTCGGATCAATTATACGATCTCCATCCTCATCATATCTATCTACATACAATTCACAATCAGTCCCACAATCTCCAAGAAGCTTCTCAAGCTCTTCCGTGTTAACTTCATTGTTTGTTCCTTCTGCTATATAAACCATTGTTGAGGCTCTGCTTTAGGAAGCTTGAAACAATGGTCAACTGTCAGTATGGTTAATAGTTTACAACCCATCAGGCATAAAAGGAATAAAACCCGTGAATCTCCTGCCAAAGCGGCTAAATCCGATTGACATTCAATCATCGCCATTGTTTGTGCCATGTTGTCAAAACTGTTCGTTCAACACCACATGGAAAAGGAAGATGAGCAAGTAATCATTGTTCAGATCAATATTAGAGCTACTATTTTGTTTCATAATTTGGATATTTGTCATAATTGTTCTGTTTCTCTGGTAGTAAGAGATACTGGTAGTTCTTGCCCTATTTATGCATATCTACAATTTGTTTTATTATGATCCTGGAGGTATGTGCTACCCACATCATGCTTTGGTTGCATTTAATTCCATGCAATATTTTATGGCTGAGCACAATGGAATTGTTATTTATTTATGTTGATTCCTAAGAACTTGAGGCTAATAGTTATTTATGTTGATTCCTAAGAACTTAAGGCTGCATCACTTATAAGGTATTGGTTTCATGAACAGAATAACTGGAAATTTGGAAGACTTATTTATCTTACTTTTAGGAGATCGCTATATAACCATAAAGAATTTGCCGGCGCAATTCACCCATTTGATGTTGGGAGTTGTGGAGTTGTATTGCTTGCTCTGATATCCTCCATGCCTCGTGGTGTTATCTCAGCGCACGGGGAGCCAACATGTTTTTCTCAAATGGCTAGTATACATTTTTCCTAACTTGTAAGCTAGAAAATGTCATTCGAATTTTAAAGGTTTAGGTTAGCAACCTTGCACGTACTGTGGCTGGACCTGTTAAATGTGCAACTAGTATAGACTATACTAAAAGCTTATCGAACAACATAACTACTGGGTGGTTGGTATAATTATCTTATTGTGTGTATGAACTAGCTCATATAAGCATTGCTTGGTATAATCATGTTTTTTTCTTTAAGTTCTAGCCTCTCTCTCTCTCTCTAAACTCAGAAGTGCTACCTCATTCGAATTGGGTCGTAATGTGTACCCAGAAAATGATAGAGAATAGAGATGATGAAGAGGTGAATAAGGATGAGATGGAGGAGATTCGCAACCATCAAGATGATGAAGAGGTGAATAAGGATGAGATGGAGGAGATTCGCAACCATCAAGACAATTATTTCTAATAGGACTTCAAAAACCACAATCTGTTTCCATCCTATCCTTGAAGACCAGCATCAAAATTTATACTAATAAAAATGAAAATGCTAACAAGTGTCTTACGGATTTAAAGTAAAAAATATTTATTTTAGGATTTGTGAATTCGACACATTAAAACATCAAAAAAATAACTCTTTCTACATGAAAGTTGTCAAATGTTTCCATTTTTAAATCCTTAGCAAGTGCCTTAACCAAGACCCATAAAAATAAAGTAAGTAGCTTCTTATATCACGACACATAAACAACACCTTTCTATAGGTCAGTCCCAATAATGATGATTTCCTATATTCTTTGCGTTTGTAATGACCACAATCTATTTTACCTTCAACCAGTACATATATGATAGTCAATGTTATTTCGAGCACATCCTGATGGCAAAAGTAAAGCCACTAATGATGATTTCCTATAATCTTTGCGTTTGTAATGACCATAGTTCACACCTCACATAACATAAATTATTGCTTTCAACTAAACATATATGACAGTAAATGATATTCCCAGCACATCCTACACAACAAAAGTAAAACTATTACCTTGTAGTTCTACCATCTCTTGTCCATAGGACCGATAAAAATCAAACTACTTTCAGAAATGATGTTGCATACAAAAATGGGGAGCCCTAAATAGGACTGATAGAGGTTCTGTTCTCAGATCCTGTTAACTGGAGCTACATAATGTCCATGCCTAATCAGTTCAAGATAATAAATTGAGATTTTATAATTAAATATCGGATTGATAGTTGTCAGCAAAAACAATAAAAGTCTCTGAAATTGCACGATCATATCAATCTAGTCCCCTGCATTAACAATATTTCGAAAAGATCCCTCAAAATGCAGTATGTTAGACTCGTCCAGGGACTATAATGATGGGATGCATTTGGAACCGAATAATTACATTCAGAGATGCATTTGATAACAAACCCAGAGAGAAGGACAACACTAATTAATATATTGCAATTCTGATGATCATTTTAGAATAATGACAATGTGGAATACTATACTAATACAATCCTAAAATTGCAGTAACTAAATTAGATATACACTCAAAAGAAAATCATTCTAGATGAATGTGTGAACGCAACCTAAATGATCTCCAGCCCTCCAAGCAATGTAAAGGTCATTAAGTGAAGTTTGATGATGCATCCACTCCAAAGTATCCAAGTTAATCCATTCTTTTGTTGAAATTCTGAAGGTGATAACAAAGAAGGAAACCACTGATATCATCACATATCAGAAGCAAATAATCCTATTAGTGGAAGGGAAGAAGACAGCCAAAGATGAGCTTTTGCATTCTTTAAATTTTTTTTTTCCATGTTATCCATCTGGGGGAAAGGGAAGAAAGAATGGTTACGTACTTACGTCAAATATGGGGAGCTAATGAAAGGTAGAAGATCTGATGAATCTCCAAAAAGTAGATAATAGAAGTGAGTCTAGCAGTAGCAGTGACCACCACCATGGATCTCCAGACATTTACATCCATACATACTTGAGAAGCAAAATGTTTGATGCAATATCATCCAACACGTACATTATCAATAACCATGTTGAAATATTAGTGTTCCATACATCAGCACAGTCTGTTGTTAATTGCAAAAAAACTCTTCAAAGCTAACACTGGTTACCATTCATGGTTATCTCTATTCATTCATATGACCAAATCTTTTGGTATTCTCTTTTGCGTCTTCGTTAATGAGAGCCCTTAGAGCATCTCCATTGGATGTTCTAATTTCTAAATATGGTTCTTATTTCTTAAATATAATAATGAATTTTTATGTTACAGTATGTGCCACGAGTAAGAATAATATCATTAATCTCTGATCTCTATATATGGCTGTGATATATGTATGTACATGGCCACTGTTATATCTATAATCTCTATTTTTCTCTTGCATATAAAGAAGGTTATGTTTCTTATATATATACTGCTGCAACAACCTGAATCCTACTATAAAATACTCCATATTCTCAGCATTAGTGTGTTACATTCTAAGAGCCACAAAACTGGAATCAGGATCTTTCTGATACATAAACTTTGCCATAACTAAAACCATATTTAGAGCATGCAAATAATTAACATTATGATACCAAAAAAATTACATCAATTTCAATTCTGCAATCAAAGATTCAAAAGTTGCTCAAGACACAAACTCTAATTGTATGTGCAGAATGAGACAACAACGTAAAAAGCGATCCTTGAGGGAGCAAACTTCAAACCAATTATCAGTTTTAACAGGGCATAATCACAAATACTACCATAGCAAGCTACATAACACAAATTTAAACCTAAAAATTCGAGCACAAAAATATTTCCTTTCTGAATATATTGCAATTCACCAAAACTTATCATTTATTTAATCACCTGTAAATATTTATTAAGAAAAATAATGCATTACAATTAGAAGACATAGAGTAATTAGTAAGTAGCCTCCTAAACAATCAAAATTTGTATAATCTCTCTTTCCATTATCCATTCCATCCTCTTTAGCAATATCTTCCTCCTAATCATTATTACAAAAAATTCTCAACCTATATTCAAACAATATCATTGTAATATAGCCCTCAATAAAATTAAAATTGTACCATAAAACTACGCGGCATTGTTGGGTTTCTCCTCCTCCGGCACACCCTTACTTTCCTCAAGAATCTTCTTATTCTTCTCAATAGCAGCAGCAACTTCTTTCGGCATATACTTCTCATCATGCTTAGCAAGAACTTCAGTAGCCGAAAAATAATACTCGCCACTCCTCGCCTTAGCAGCCACATTCTTCACCGAACTTTCTTTCTTAATCTCATCGGTAAACGGTTTCACAAACCCTTCAGCAACAACAGAATGACCTTCCCTAAACAAATCAGGCAAAGAGCCGTTATACCGAACCACAATATCGGTAATCAAATCGGTTACAACGAATTCTGTATCTGGTGAATTCGCCGGATACACTATACTTCCTTCAAGAACTAAACCACCTAATCGGAATTTTGATTTTGTAGGATTGGCTTTGAATTTTTCTATTACTTCGGTTGGTGTGACGTAGAAGACTAATTGATCTTGGAAGTTGTTGAGAACGACGACGATGAAACCGGCGAAGGTGGCGAAGGCTAGGCCGTATGTCCAGAGACGGCGGGCTTGGAGCTGACGAGCGCGTTCGGCGATGTCGATGTTTTTTTTGGGGCGGGTGAGGGGTTGGCGGCGGGAAGTTGAGAGGAAGCGGTGGGGGAAGAAGGAGGGGGGGTTGATTGAAGTGGAAGTGGGGGTGCAGAAAGAAGAGAAGAGTGAAGGGGAGGGTTTGAAGGGGGGTGCGCGAAGAAGAGGGGGGAAGAGGAAGGCGGTGCGGAGGAGATTGGATCTGAATCTGAGGGCGAGGGAAGTTGCCATTGGGGTTTGAATTGGAAGAGAGAGGTTAGTTGGGTTTAGGGTTTTAAATTTTTAATTAATCAGGCTACGCTGCCATTACTGAAAAAAACAGGTAGGAACTGGGAAGGTTCGATTTGAACATGATGTGAATGAATGAATGGAGAAAAAAGAGATGGTTGGAATAGAGGCAGGTCAAATAAAATAATTATTTTTGTTAAAATTTAAAAAGAAAACTAATGGAATGACTAAAAATAAAATTAAAATTCATAAAAAAAATTAAAAGAAAATTAAATGAAGTTTATGCGATACTAATTTTTTTTTCTTCTTTTTATCGTGTTAACACGTATAATTTACGAACAATATTTTTATGAACTTTTGATTAAAATTATTTTCCCTAAAATCTGAATTTGTAATAACAATAGTAAATCATATTTTCACCGCTTTTACCTCAAACCAAATGTTAAAAGCTCATCTCGGTAAGTAAATGTTTTATGAGTTTGGAAGTGTTTACAAAAATCGATAGACTAGGCAACATGATGTGCAATATCAGGTTTTAAATCAGCAGATGGAGCACATGGATCATCCTGACCTGAAATATTGTCTAATTAACATGTGTGTGCGTGTGCAGTAGGGTGAATTTTGTTTTTCAAATTATCTCGATTATACAATCTGGACAATACCAATGCATAAATGTATTATGTGAAAGACATGATAACGCAAGGACAAACAATAAGGAAGAGTTTACAGTAAAATTACATATGCTTTTAGATGGAAATTGCGTAAATAGAGTTAATGAGTGGTATGATTGTGTATTGAAGCAAAGGTTTTATGGAAGTGATATTTTGTTTAGAGTGGTTTTGTGTGAGAGGGTCGAAGCAGATGATGAGTAGGGGTGTCCATGAATCATGACATGACTAAACCAATTTTATGGTTCAATTCAATTCATAAAACCTCTTTCTTCAAAAATTGGTTATATTGTTAATTTGGTTCGGTCCAGTTCAGAAATGTGGAGGTTGATTGGTTCGTTACATTTTTTTTATACTATTTTTTGACAAAATTAGGGCAGTATATTGAAAAGATTCAAGAAAAGGTAAGAACCCAATGGCAAGGGATTTCATTTTGTAAATAAATTTCATCAATAAAACACATTTTTGCACCCAAAAGTCCATGGATCTCGCAATAGAAACAACTAAATTTTACAAATGATAAGTGGAGAAAATTATTAATAGAAATTAAAGAAAAGGTAGAAGTGATTTGAATTAAAAAATGGTTACATGAAGAAGGATTGTTGGACAAAGTAGAAGAAGCTGCAAGATAAATGAATGGATATGGGCGTAGAGAGATATGTGTAGAAGAAGTTATAGTTTATAATATCCCAAAGCACGAGCGAGTAATCAATCGATTTAAACCGGTTTTAGCAAAAAGTTAACAAATCCATTTTTTATTTATAAAATTGGGTCGTGTTCGTTTACAACACAAATGGTCTAGGCTTTTAAAAGAGATATGATATCTGTACAACCATTTTATGACAACTTTTGAACAACTTTCTCTCTCATATTCACATGATCTTGTTATCATATCTCTTTCTTTTTCTCTCTCTCTCTCTATCGTTTTTAACCAATAAAAAGAAAGAAAAACAAGGTTGTCACTAAAGTTGTCAATAAATGGATGTACCAATATCATTGCTCCTTTTAAAATTTGTGCATCGAATCTTTGGAGTGGTTCAACTGAATCGGTTTTAGTGCACACCTCTAAGACCATGTGCAATGGGGTGTTGAGTCTGACATTCAACAATTGGAGTATGTGCAATGGTGTGTTGAGTGGTGTTGAGGGATGACTTGGAGGAGAGAGACGTTGAGAGAACTCAACATTATTGAAGCCGGTAGACAGTGCCACGGGTCGCATCTCGGTTGGTTGAAAATGGCGTGTGTAACCCACACGCCCATAGAAGCGCGTGAAGCTGCAGAGCGCGGAGAGAGAAAGTGGTTTGTGGGTAAGTGGTTGACACGTGGCTGATTCTGATTGGCTATCTGGATTTTTATCATTTTAATAATTTGAACTCAATTAATTCATTGTAAATTAATTTTTTAAAAAAATATTTTTTTACCAAAATTCATGATTTTTTTATCTATAAATAGAGACTTGATTCATTTGATTTGGACACAGAAAAAAAAACCAAATTTTTCACTATCTTAATCTTATTATTAGCTTTCTATTAGCTTTTAATTTTGAAGTTTTAAACTTCTTTTTAGTGAAATGGATCCCAATAATAATCATTTATTGTATTGCATTTTAAGTTAAGAAAATATAAATAAATTATTTAAATAAATTTTGTTTTTACAAAAAACTAAAAAATAAGAAATAAAAAGTGTTTTTTTATTTTAATTTAATTATAATCGATAATTGTAATTTTATGTAATTATAAAAACAAAAATATAAAATTAAATAAAAATAAGAAATAAAAAGTCGTGGGGTAGAGTGTTGAATGAAAAACCATTGGAGATGGTAAAAGTTGAATATGAAAAACCATTGAAAATGGTAAAAGTTGAATAATTAAGAAGCAATGATAGACATACTTACGTGGGGTACACCCTTGTACCTCCACATATAAATGCAACATGTGGCTTTTTCTCTTTCTCTCTCTTATGTGTATTAGGTGTCATGTTTTGGTTGGTTGTAAAAAGAGTGATACAATGTGTGTATGAGAAAAAAGTACCTATGTATCTTTTTCCTTTTTGAATAAGAGAGAGAAAATGATGTGGAGTGTTGGGAATTGAAAAAATGGATGTTGAGTGTTGTTGAATGGAAAAACCATTGTAAGTAAATGATGAGTTTCAAAACACATGCTCATCCGTATATAATCGATAATCCAGACAAATTTTGTCCGAATTGTATAATTCAAAAGAGTTAAATTTGGTAAAAAAAAAAAATATTTGGAGGGATCGAGGAGGTGGCTTTTGAGAACACAAGGGGGAGAACAAAAACCAGCACTTAAATTTTTAGACCTCATTGTATAAGTAGGCCTTATTACCCCTCGAATTAGTCGGCTCTTGGATGACATATCGAGTTTTCAACAAAATAAAATATGCCTCATTCAAAGAGGATAAATACTTTATGTTTGGATTTGGCTTTAGATTTTTGCATTTGTCAGACCGACGTCGACAATCGTTGTTATTAGTTTTTTTCACGGAGGAAATCGTTGTTATTAGATTAATGTACTATTTGTCACATTATAAAATGAGTTTTGTTATTTGAATATAGAAAATACAAACTTCCTATGTTTATTTTCATCTATCTTACATTTTAACTTTTACAATTTGTTGGGAAAGCAATCAAAGAAAATCTCTACATAGGAAGGAAAAAAACTACTCAATAAAATTTATTATTCAACATACAATTAAAAAAAAATAAAAAAAATTACAAACTCTTTCAGACTCTCATACAATTGCAATTTTTACAAGGACAAAATTGCAAACCAATCACAATTTTTCTACACAAAATTGAAAACCATCTCAAGAAACACAACTACCCAAACCCAAATACACACAAAAGACCAGAGATGTTGTGGTGTATAAAACTAATTATACATCATCATATTTATGATATCTATGCACCTCTCTCTTCTTCAAACCACTCAATGTGGGACTTGGATGAGTACCCACTTTGACACAACATATCCTCCCTGCATCCAAAGTCTCACATTTCTTGATTTTGTTATCAACTTCATCTTCGCAAAGTAAAACATCATCTTCATAACTAACTATATTTGTAGAAGGAATACACTTCAACTTTTATGTCATCTCCTGAATGTTTCATAAACCCTCCATGAATTTTAAACATTTAACTTGCATGTGGTCAAACTCTTCGCAGCAATGAAACTTGACATTAGTCATATCTTTTTGTTGAAATCTCCAACCATATTGATCACCATAATTATTTCCTTGCCAATCATTAGTTACTAGTATTTGATTTTCTTCTGAAGATTTATGAACAACCATCATTTGTTGACTCTCCTTTAACGATCTTGCCGCCTCGTCTAGTTGCACTGTACTTTTTCCTGCTAACATTGACTGCAAAAGTGGTATATAAGATTTGGGCAATGAAAAAAAAGATTTGGGCAATGAAGCCAACAAAATTAACATTTGCTCTTCATCTTTGATATTATGCCTTGCATTCATAAGTCTAAATACCAACTCATTAAACTTATTAATATGATCAAACACATTACATTCATCTTCCATCTTTAACGAGTACAAGCTCATGTTCATCATCAATCAATTGGTTAATTTGATTGATGGAAACTTGCATTCCAACAAATCCCATAATTTCTTTGGACAAGTTACTTTCAACACAGTCACACTAATATGTGGATCAAGCGCTAATCGAATTTTGCTCACCGCCTTTTTCTCGCATTGTATTCCACTCTAAATCTTTCATCTCACTTGGTCTTTTGGACCAAATAAACTTGGATTGTGCGTTGTCACATGGAGAAGTTCATCCTCCCATCAGTAGAGGTGTCCATAGAACCTCAAATTTCAAAGCTCACTCAAAAAAGCCTCCATCAAGTCCACCAAATTAAAACCCCCTAATTGAACAAAATTATTTGGGGCTAAGTCCACTATAAAATCTATTTATTTGTAGGCCTAAAAAAGGTCCATATTAATTATTTCAAAAAAAAAAGTTTTTTTTAGCTAAAAAAAAGTTTATTTTGTAGGTAAAATAAAAAGTTTTTTTAAGGTAAGAAAAACAAAAATTTTGGTAAATTTTTTTTTTTTAGGTAAATTGTTTTTTTTACGGTAAAAAGTTTTTTTCCGGAAAAAAAAAATGTTTATAGAAATTTTGGAGCTTGGGGCCTTTTGATTTTTTTATTTGTGGGCTTGCATAAATGTGACCCTTTTAATCTTGTGAATTTTCAAACTCCCTTACTATGTGGGTTGGGGCCAAAACTTTAAGGCCCCATGATATTGACACCTCAACCCATCAAACAACAAAACTTCCAACTTAAATGTAGCCAAAACACTATCTAAGAAAAAGGTACAAATGAGATGCTTTCTAACCTCTCTTTAACCGATTGGCAAGACACAACTTCTTTTCCCACCTTGATCGAAACCTTTGCTCTAACATCACTTGGTGGAAAAACAACAAGAGAAAATCTCCACGAAGCTAAACAAAAACAAAAACTACTCAATAAAATTTATTACCCAACTCGCAATTTTTACAAAGAAAAAAATTACATACTCCCACACAATTGCAATTTTTACAAGGACATTTTTTTTTAAAACTCGGTATCTGATTCAAGAACCGACTAATCCGATGGGACCAATCTCAACGCCCATTTACAGGACCCTGTTTAAAGCTAGATTAAAGCTTAGACCGGCCTATCAAAATTGACATCAAAGAAAATCGAACCTAAGACCTTGAGAAGAGCACAAGTCAACCACTAAGCCAACTCCAAATGGATTTACAAGGACAAAATTGCAAACATTTCAATCACAATTTTTTGGGCAAAATTGCAAATTCTCTCGAAATAGACAATTGTCCATACATCTTTAGTTTATAAACGTTTTCGATTTATTCACCACAACATCACCCAAAAGACTCTTTTTTTCTTCAAACTAGTCAAGGGACTTAGATGAGCACCTACTTTAATACAACACAATTTACACAACTTTGTTAAAAAAAAAAGTATTCGAAATCAATTGGTTATTGATTTGAGTAATTTTAAGAACATTCATTAGGTCAAATGACATGCTGATACGTGAAGGGGAAATGGCATGACACGTTGAAGGTCTAAACATACCAAAGAGTAATGGAGTTTGAGAAGGAGTTTAATCAAAAACTATATAACTTTGCACTGAACTATTGTGTGGTGGGACGTGCACCAACGCACTCACGGAGCACGCCAATATATATGCTAGGAACAAAATATAACAAACTTCATCGAATCTTACCTAATACTATTTGAATATATAATAAATAAATAAATAAAATTATCTTAGGGGAATATAAATAAAATATTTAGAAATATATTGAAAATATTACAAAAAAAAAAATGCATTCTGATGAAAAAATATTGATATGAGTATACGGTAGGTCGTGTTTCGTAAGTACAAATCTTAAATGATCGCAGAGACATCTGATATGTTGTGATGTATGTTCGAACCTCTGATTTCTTACTTCTCAACGTATAAGTTTCATTTGTTTGGGAGTTTTTTTTGGTGGTGGGGGGAGAGACTTTTGGGAGAGAAATATAAGGGAAAATTGAGGAATCTTTCATATTTTTTTAAAGAGTATTTTTTAGAGAGAGATAAAGTAATGCTTATGATTAATATATTTTTAATTTTAAGAATAATATAACAACATATATTAAATTTGAAGAATTCATAACCCTCTCAAACCCTCCCTCCCCCAATACAACTTTTAGTTCTCCAAATGAGGAGGATTTGATATTTTGAAGAAAAACAAACTGACCAAAACCCCTCCTTCTAATATTCTCTATTTCTTCTACTTACTCCTTCTTTTTTCCAAACCCTCCCCTTCAAACTTGCAACACAAAGCTTTAAGAATCAAACAAATAAAATTAAAGTGCAAGGTATGTCATGAGATTGAGGTTGAAAAGAACCGAAGGTGACACGAGAAAGTGGAGAAAAAAAGTTCTTTTCGTGGACCATTGACACAATTCATCTCTTTCTTTAATGTGTACATGTTTCACTATGGGATATTCAAATTCCCTAACCTTTCCTCCCATCGTGGTCATACATTAAAATAACAATAACCGTGAATGAAAAACTGTATATATATACACACAAGTTGTGAACGATGATGGATCCAAGCATAGTTCCATAATCAAATTCCTTTTCCAAATATTTATTTCGATTTTTCCCTTGCATTCTCATCCTCATGGATTCTCAATTCTTGCTGGGTATCGCCCTTTCATCCATTGGTGGTTTAAGCACTTCAATTGGTATGTGTATTTTTCCCTTGCTTAAAAAAAAAGTTGTGTATTCATTCACATTAATATTGGTAATAGCCAATGGGGGCTGCAAATTAGTAAAAGTTTAATTTATTAAGTGTTTATTCTCCCACCCTCCTCTGCTTCAAATTATATAATTTGAAATGTTGTCAGGAGTTAAAAGGGTGTTTTTAATGTGTTTTTACACCTTTCAAAATATATAACCAGAAATATTGTAGAAACTCTCTTCTTTTTACGAATTAACGGACCACAAGGCCAAAGAAACACATAAGAAGGGGGAAACGTAAAAACAACTAAGGCAATGTTTGGTTTAGTGATGGCTTCAATATTCTTGCATCCCAATGTTGTTTAAACGTGAAAAATAGAAGCTCCAATTTAGAGCTTTGGGAAAAACGCACGTTGGGTGAGGTACCCCACCGTGAAAATAAACATGCTATAAGGACTTAGGATAATAAGACCGCATTTAGCGACAATCCTAATAACTTAAGCGACAAGAAACAATTTATATATGTAAGTGAAAACAAAAAATAATAATATTTTGATGAATAAAAAATGTAGGAAAAATAACAACAAGCATATACACTAAAAGGTAATAGGTGAAATGACATGTTGAAAAGGGAAGTAGATTTGGAGAAATCTAACCATTGAAAAATGAGGAAGGGAACATCCAAATTTAAGCTAGTTGTAAGGTGGAGAAGTGTCATAACTTATGGTGATTAATATTTGAAAATCATTTGAAACTACAACAGCGATCAATATATTGTTAGGTAAGCAAAAGGCTTTTTTTTATTACAGGTAAGTAGATGACTTAGATATTACATACACTCACGACTAAGATAATGATCCAATGAAAACAAATAGACTTCATTGCACTTTTGATCATCATATTTGATCATGTTCATAAAAATATCCTCCTTTTTAAATTGAACTTTAATTTTGGACTTTCAATTATCATATTTGTTGCAATTAGTCCGAAACTAGATTTTATACATGTAAAGTGGTGATTTTTTGCTTAAAAAATGTGATTTATTACCCCAATTTTGAATCTCTGGAGAAACAAATTGCTCACTAGACCCTTGGATTGCTCATAAACACTAAAAAATTCCAAAATTGCCCCCTTTGGTTCCTAACTCCCGACTGCTCTTCCAAGAGTTAGGACCCGAACAACCCTCAACTCCGGTTACGTTTGTTTCGGGAGTTACAAACCGAACGAATCGGGAATTAGGACTCGAGCATTTTCTAAACCAGGTCCTAACCCAAATTTTCAACAAATATGATAATTGAGGGACCAAAATATTCATTTTTTAAAAAGAGATTATTTTCGTAAGTTTGATAAAATGCGGACTATCCTCTCTTTTTTATCTGCAAATCAACATCAATTAGGTGATTGTATCAGCGCTACGGACATGAAGTACTGTGAACTTTTTTAAAATTGATGATGCAGATCGTTATTTTAATCATTTTTCAAGTGTCGGAATATGTACTGTCGACTATGCTGTGTTTGAGAAATACTTTCGACATCAAAACGTTGTTTTGTACAAGTGTGAGTTATAGTCCCACATCGGATAAAAGAGTAAAGGTTGAACACCTTATAAGTAAGAGGACCCATAAACCCATTGCCTTAAGGTTTTGGGTAAGAGTGCGGCGTCTCTCTTGCAAGTGTGGTTGTTCTAACCTCGATGTGATCGGTCTCCCCAAGCTCCCCTCGTGACCCAACAAACGCCAATGTCAAAAAAAATAGAAGATAAAAAATAAGAAAAATAGTTGATTGAGTTTACATTATCTATATTTTGATGTTCAAATGATATAGTTGATTGAGTTTTATATATAGCTATAGTTGAGCTAAAGTTTCTCAATATGTAACAGGTGCACTTTTTGTAATTATGAGTCAAGCTCCAAGTTTGAAGATGCTTGGACTATTACAGGTGGTCGCAGCCTGCTATCTATCTATTCTAGTAAAAGTCTTATGCTAATATGACACAAGACTATGAAGCATGGACACTCTTCAGGTTAGGTGTGTTCCGATGTCGAACACACGTTGGTGTCCAACACCGACCCTGACACGACACCTTTGATTACACTTGATTATGTCATTTTTTTAAATTATTATCTATGTCGGTGATTGTGCCGTGTCCGGTGTCCATGTTTGTCTGTGTTTCATAGGCACGAGATCTTTACTAATTCAAACCAAATATTTTATCCATATTATCTGTTTTGAGATTGCATAGGTTAATTTTTAATCTTTTCTAACTTCCTCTTTTGTGAAATGTGAAATAAAGGGTTTTGCTGCTGGTTTAATGCTAAGCATATCATTCTTTGATCTTGCTCATAATGCCATAAACACACTTGGTTTCCTCAGAGGCAACCTTTGGGTAAAGCCTTTCCCTTCTCTTTACTCCTTCAGCATAATTCTAGTATTCTACATTGTTCTCTCATATTTTTTTCTAACAACGATGTTTTATTTTCTTCATCTAGTTTTTTTCTGGTGTCATATTCTTTGCTATTGTTGCCAACTTTATACCAGAACCAACAGCACCTCCTCCAGATAAGAAGAGCAAAAAGGTTTTAATTAACTTAATTTTATTTGCTATTATTTGGTATGTAGATATTAATTGTGATAAATAATTTTGTGACTTGCTTGAAAATATTAAGGTTGGTAGGGAAGAAAACAAGAACACGATGAAAAAACGTCGCCGTCAGGTTTTATTCAGCGGAATTATTACAGCCATAGGTACGAGTACTTTCCATCAAAGGGTGGAGGAATTTACTTGATTCAATATTAATTTCTTTAAGGTTAAATTTAAAATTTTCAATTTGGTTTTTTCCTAGGTATAAGTTTACATAATTTTCCGGAAGGAATGGCAGTGTATCTTGGATCTATGAAGGTATATACCTCTTCTTTCAAAAAAAAATTACGGTGGTTACATTACATGTAACTAATGTTTATGTTGCTACATCGATTTGATGAATGTGTCACGTTTCTTTTAATAGGGTCTTCGTGTTGGTCTTAACCTTGCATTGGCAATTGCTCTACACAATATCCCTGAGGTATAAATTTGATGCAATGTCTTAATATTGTAGTTTAATTTTGTTTATTTAAATTGCGAATTTTCAGTTTCAGATCAAATTTGTAATGTTTTATCCGCCTTCCAGGGTGTTGCTGTAGCACTTCCTGTTTATTTTGCGACAGAGAGGTAAGAACGTTAAGGGCTTTTGTTTTGGTTTAATAGAAAGAGATATAATACCATAAAATTGTTTTACACCGACAATATATATGCCATCAAACTCTTGAAAATACGATATTTTTTACAAGATTTGCCAATTATATTACTCGAGTTGTAATTTTTTTTATTTTCTTTCTGTGATGTGTCATAGTAAATGGCAAGCATTCAAATTGGCATCTCTGTCTGGCTTGGCTGAGCCCCTAGGGGTTATTATTGTAGGTAATATCCTCTGCTTTTGCTGCTTTGTACCATATTAACGAATCTTTGGTTTGACAGCGATATTAACAAAATTACATTGACATCGTGATTTTGTTTAAGTTTCAAAGTATAGTTATTATCACATGATTTTGCCGTCATTAGAAATATGCGCTTATTCTATTTTACTTTTAGTAGAAACCGAAAGTAAGAATAAGAAAAAATTAGGAAAAATAACAGTTTGATTAGAACATGCTTAATTAATGGGCTAATACACCTTGCACATTGAATAACTTTCTCCTCTCAATTTTAGACATATTTTGATAGTTAAAAGTTGAACTTACTGAGATGAATTCTCTTTCTTTTTATGTAGCCTGTCTGTTCCCTACTAGTCTAAATCCTGAGATTCTTGAGGGATTGTTGGCATCAGGTTTGCATTGCTCAATAATTTTATTTTATTTTTTAACAGTTAGTATTGTAATGTATATTTGTTGATTATTCCTTTATAATTACAGTTGGTGGTGTTATGGCTTTTTTGACCCTTCATGAAATGCTGCCATTGGCTTTTGAGTATGCTGGACAGAAAAAATCTGTTAAGGCTGTCTTCTGTGGGATGGCTTTCATGTCTGCAAGGTGACAAATCATTAAATCTTTTGCCAATTTATAAAAGCCAATCTCAAAAGCAATGCTAGTACTGTTAGCTTTTGCATGTTACTCCGGTAACTTTAATCCATTGGAATGTCTTGTTTCATTTCAGTATATTTATAATGTACATGTTCAATGTTGACCCAAAAATACTAATATGAGATTTTTTCTTGTAAAGGCTTACTCTCTAAAGAGTGGTAAAGTAAGCATATAAAATGTTAATAGTAATTGTTAAAGAATCTCAGATCGGATAAAAGATGGTCTATAAGTGGGGGCAATTCTCACTTCACAAGCCGGTTTTGTGGGGTTGTGTTAGGCCAACCACGATTTCTAACATGGTATCATAGCCTCCTCTATGATCTATTGGACCACCTACTATTAAGTTTCCGCTATCGGCCCACCCACCATTTATGCCCACAAACCAAACTCAATAGAGCTGGTTGTGTTAAAGAGTCCTACATTGTGTTAGGTGCAACCGCGATTTCTAGCCGTAATTTAATTTATTATTAATTGAGATTATTTACTTTATCCTTATTAATTAGTGACATTTATATCTAAAATTCTAATCAACCTATGGTCTTAAAACTAATTTACTATTGCTTTATGTGCAGCCTGTATTTTCTACGTATCAGCTTGCCAGAGGATACTGGATTATAGTTTGGTGTGCAGCCTGTAGAGGAAATTCAGAATACTATATCTTTTCTGAATGAAATGTACTCCATATACTTCCATCACAGACTGTCCTCTGCAGCAAGATACCTTCAAAATGAGACTAGAAAACTTCCAATGACAATTGCATAGGAATGTAGGATATGTTTCAGCTATGGCCCCATTTCATAAAATGTACAAGGAATAGGAAGAAGAAAAAAAACTATTGCAGTTCGGTTTCTTTATAAATTTCACAATTTGTATAAATTTATTTATTTATGACATAGAGAACAAGTAAAAAAATCTTAAACAGCATACATTATTATCACCAGCCTCTTCTTGAGCTTAACATTGCCAAAGGTATGCATCTTGTAGAACTTCAATGTTTTCTGCACTCTGGTCAAATAAACCTCCGCAAAAAGACTTGCATATTTCCCATGTTCCTATTGATCCTTCCATTCCTATTGCAACAAGAAAAATGTTAACTGGGACACTAATTAAAGAAACATATATAGTATGAATAGTTTGGAATTTGTGTACTGAAGTCTTAAAAGTGTAAAAAATGATATTTCCTACGTAAATTGTTTCTCCCCTTAAGAAAATAGCCTGGAGCACCGTTTAGCATGACCCAATAAGAAAATATGAAATACCTTTGGATCATAGAATTTGATTGGAAGTCCAGAAACTGCTACTTTCTCAATATATATGTTCTCCTCTAGGATGGAAATTAGGACTCCATTCCCTTGCTGTAAGATGATCATATATAAACAAGAACCCTCCACCAATGGTATGATTATGGTCATCCCGAGGAGTGAAAGTTACGATATATAGTCATTCCCCATATCAACCAAGTTAACGACACTCTTCCTCGCGCTTATTTTCCTACGACGATTTTCCAAGGCCTTAATCACTATATCCTCCTCACCCGATTTCCAGCCTATCTAGTAAGTGCAACTCCTTGGAGTTGGAGTGGAAACATGGCCTTTTTATTAACATATTTACAAAGTGGAGCAATAATTTCTTTGAAGTTTATTAGTTTGGTCGCTTTATAATCGTTATCCCTATTAACAATGGGGTAAAATTGGATTGCGTACAACAAAAGAATAATTGCTAATATTTACTGGAGAAGAAACTATGACTGATGAGGATGACGATCAACAACAATCCATATTTATTTATCTGTATAAAATAATATAATTTTCCAAAAAATATATAAACTTTATGCATAAAAAATATATAAACGTTTTAAGTCAGCTATATATTGGCTATTACAAAATTCCTGCGTAAACCAATGTGACATGAAGAAGCCATTTGTTAATAAAAATATAAGACAGTAAAAAAACAAAATCAAGACAAATATTATCTCAACCGGATTAAAACATGATATATTGAACCCGTTGAAAATATCGTCTTAACAAAATTTTCATACCAAGACAAGCCATTTTTTTTTTGTCATGTAGCCAAGTGGCTAGAGCTCACCCATTTTAACGTGGAGAAGTGGGGTGTTCGGGATTCGAACCCTGACCCCTGCATATAATATGCAATATCCCTACCAAATGAGGTAAGCTCACGGGGATCAAGACAAGCCATCTTAAGCCAGTAATGAAACCAAATTAAAAAAGGCTTTAAACCAAGTTAAATTTCAATTTCTGCACTAGTGGTACTTGTGTCATCCAGGGGCGGACCTGGCCTCACAAAATCAGCGAGGCACAATTTTTTGCAGGTCTGCATCAATGGCGCAGTCAGGTCTGCATCTAAAGTTGCAATGATCTAGGTGTACATGGCAATAACACCAGACATTCTTTCTTCTCGCTAGTTAATCAAATTATTTGTTGTGTCAATCGGATCATTACTCTTTAAAGCATATATTTCGTGAAGCCAACCAAGCGACATATTCATTTGCCAAACATAGTTTAAGTTTGTTGAGGATAGTCATATCACTACTCTAGAAAAACTATTCGTGTCTGCTTGGTTTTGTGGTAGGGAAAATTCAGTTTTATAGAATGAATTTTGAGAGAATTGATTTTGATTAAAAGTGAGTTTAAAATAACTTAATTTATGTTTGGATATATTATGGTAAAATTACCAAAATGGGTTTCAATTTTATTTCAAATGTATATCAAAAAAGTTTTCGGAGGACCAAAGTATAAATGAAGTACGTGTATCTAAAATCTTTGAAATGATTCTCAATCCACACAATTGCTACTCATGTTAGCTTCACTTTGAATTATACATAGCTAAACATGTGAATTATCACTAAAGTTGCGTTTGACATTGTTTAACTCACATTTGAACCAAACAAGTACTAAGATAAAATATTAAAAAAGATCTAAAGATCAATAAGTTATGTGACCTAAAATGGAGAACACGACATCGTTTAATCCATGTTATTGACCCTACTTAATGGGATACATCTTAGTTGTTGTTTTGTTCCCTGGCCTAATTGATTGATAAGAACTTTCTTGCTTTCCTCCCTAAAAAAAAAAAGAACTTTCTTGCTTTCCTATAGGTTTTTAGTCTTTTGCTTATTTTTATTGTGGTTAGAGTTTAAGCCCCATTTATTCATAATAATAAAATAAAAAACATAGTGAGTACAATATTACAGTTGACCATACTTAGTGAGATAAAGTTTGGTTACTATTTTCGTCTCGCCTAGTTAAGTGATAGGAACTCTCTTGCTTTCCTATAAGTTTTTAGTCTTTTGCTTATTGTTTTAGTTAGATTTTTTTTTTTGTCGAGTAGCCTAGTGGCTAGAGCTCACATAATTTAATTATAGAGAAATGGAGTGTCCGGGGTTCGAACTCCGGCCCCCGCATATAAAATGCAATATCCTCTGCATATTAAGTGTTCTAGTTAGAGTTAATCCCAATTTATAGGCATAGTTTAAAAAAAATAGTGCAGTACAATGCGACTTTTTTGTTTGTTTGACTTATTGTATTGCAGTACAATACGGCTTATTTCCTTTATTAAGCCAATGATGTATGTACTACACCACGTCACACTTAACCTAGAAATAAAAAGATTAATCTCAGACCCTTATCATTTCAACCCTATATAATAAACTCAATATTCCTAACCAAACAGCCAAATATATAGCCACGGAATAACACAGGTTTTGGAAAAAGAAACCAATACAGCATGGATCATGGCATGGATCATGGAATGGCAATGGCACCAAAGTCATCATCATCTACCAATGACACTATGATGATGGGTCAGATGCATGGAATGATGCACATGACATTCTTCTGGGGTAAAGATGCATTGATTCTCTTTGACAATTGGCCTGCTGGTAGTTCTGGTAAATATGTATTGGCTTTGATCCTTGTTTTCGCCATGTCCATACTCATCGAGTTTCTCTCAAGCACCCGGTTCATTAAACCTGGTTCAAACCCTATTGTGGCCGGTCTAGTTCAGACACTTTTGCATGTTCTTAGGGTTGGCCTAGCTTATTTGGTTATGTTGGCTCTCATGTCATTCAATGGTGGTGTGTTCTTGGTTGCTGTGCTTGGTCATGCTGTTGGGTTTTTCTTTCGTAGCCGTGCTTTCAAAAAACCACATCAAGTTGAGAATTTCGATCTTCCTCCGTCATCTTGTTAATTATTTTTATTTTTACTTATTTGTATTAATTACAAATTATTTACTTGTTTGTAATTCATGTCTTCAGTGTGTTTACTCTGTAGTGTCCAAATTCCAGGTGATGAAATTGCTTAAAGTTCAGATGCATATATATATATGCACTTTATTCACGTTCATTAATCTGTGCTGATGAATATGTTATTATCAGTTCGTATATATACTTTGTGCCAAACTCATTGTATGCAAACTTTATGTGAAAAAATGATGACTAGACTTCTTTTCTTTTTTTTTGAAAGAAAGATGGTTATAGTATTTCATTGAAAATAAGAGTATCAATACAAGAGGGAATGTCAAAATAAGTGGTGAAACTAACCGATGATGTAGCTGCCCCAATAAAGACGTGAGCAACCACATTTGTTTTTGCCTTATACTCCGCCTGAGAGTTTCTAAAATGAGAGGCAAATAAATTTCTTTAGGTTGAGATGATATTGCCAAACTCCGTAACAGCTACATGTCGACCGTAGAAGGCATCTGTCGTCGTCTTGGAATCAAATAGAAAGTCCACGTTGTCGAACTGCATAATATCACTTAATCATTCCATAGCATGAAATATTCTTAGCGTCGTTATTGCTATTTTGTTTAAGGTATTATATGTTGAGAAATACTAGCAACACATATTTTAACACACACTTTTCAACACTTCATGTGAATTTTAACTAATCAAAGAGAGTGAGTTAGAAAATATGTATTAAAATGTGTATTGTTAGCATTCCTCTTATATGTTTTTTTTAATTAGTGATAGGGGCTACTTCCTCAGCAAAAACTAAGAGCAAATTTGAATTACTGCCAATCACAATTAGGGTGGAAATATGGTAGGAAAACTAAACTTTGAAAGGCTCAAGAAACTATAGTCTATTACCCGTTATAAACTTATATTTTTAGATTTGCCATTATCTTTTTTGAAAGTTTTATTTTTAGGCTTTATTTGACATTAATTCTTATTGTTAGCCTAATTAAAATCTTATTTTATGAACCCACTTGGGTTGGCCGGGTGGTATTGGCTTGAGACTTGGGAGTGTGCTCCTCCTCGATGTCTCAGGTTCGAATATCTCCGGTGCCAATTTGGGTGGGCTAATTTAGCCTCTTAAAAAAAATAATCTTATTTTATGCTAACATATTTAAAATGTTATATTAAATGTTAATTCTTTAGTGACTTATAGATTAATAAGAATGAAATTAAGTTTTATTTTGAGATTTCACATGACCTCGTAGATAACCTGATTTTCAATTACATTACATTCTATTTAAATTCAATTTTACAAAATTTAATACAATGATGGTTTTAAGTTTTAACACACTATTTTATCTATATTTATTTAAAAAGCTAGGCATCGGTTTTAGACTCCGTTAATGGCATGTAGCATGAGGAATAAAAAAAAATGGCATGTAGCATGACATTATTAACTAAAAAAGTCCCCTTCAAAAAAAAAATGCTTCTGAAATAGTCTTGGCCATTGTGTGTATTAAAAAATATATAATCTGGCTTGTATTTATTGTAGGCTAGGGCATAAGTTTTTGTCGGTCGATCTTATTATTCCCACGCTTAAATATTGTTTATAAAATCCTTCAAAAAAATATTGTTTATAATTTGATTTTGGTAAACCCCTCAAAAAAACAAAAGTAAGAGTTGTACTATATAGAGCTTTAGCAAAATAACACGTCGTAATTATTTTTTTTAATATGGTAACTATATATAAAAGTTGTTTTTTTTTTAAATAAGTATATATAAAAGTTAATAACACCTTCCACTTCCACAATGGACTTTAGAAAATATGTAACTAGCAAAATTACAAAAGTACCTTTTTGCTTTTAAATTTTCACACTTGTCATCTTTTTTTTTGTTGCGAAAGATAACGTTTTTTAATAAACTTATTTTAATTCATTCTATAAAATACAAGTTGCAATTTGTCAACTTAATATTTTTTTTTTTTAATTTTACTTCATTGTTTTAACCTTATTTTTGTAAATGTATCATTAGATACTATCGTCTTATAAGATACAATTTATGAATAAAATAATTGTTTATCACTAATCAATTAATTAAAGTTGATTTTTTTTTTATATCTTATGAATAAAAATAATAGTATTTATAAAATATATACTAATTATAATTATTAAAAATTTTAGCAACGAGGTTAATACAAGTCACTTAAAAAGCCTTTGAATGCACAATTCACAACAACAGTTTCATTCATATCACTCATTATCAATTTAAGCATGTTAATGTCAATTTACAGAGGCAAACATCATTCAGTTGTATGATGTCTATCAAAAATAATTAAAGAACAAATATAAGTAAATTCACAAGACAAATATCTATTATGAGACTTAAGAAACAACATTACCACTAAACTTACATTTACCTCCTTCTTTCTTCTATGCTAGCTTGAGACACATTTCCTTTTTTATGGGCTTTACAAATATTTGCATTTTTTTTTATCAAGTAACCTAGTGACTAGACTAACACACTTTTAAATGTGGAAAAGTGTAATACGGGGTTTAAATCCAAACTCTCGCAAATAATATCAATGGTAGCTAACAACTTAGCTACATTTCCGGGACTATTTGCACTTGTCTTAGATAATATATTATATACAATGTATTCTTTAGAAATAAAATAATCAACATAGCATTAACTGTTGGAACAAATGAAGTGTTATGGTGTGAATTAAAAAAATTCTCATGTTAACTTTCTCAATTAGTGCTAATTTATGATGCGAGATCAAGCCATTGATTTTCTAACGGTCAACTAATCCTAGCCATTGAATTTGTAACTTATCTTTGGCTCTTCACCTATAAATTGAGCTCCTCTCTCTCACTTCTATTCACACCAAAAGTTCTCTTGAGTTGTCAAAGAACTTTTCTCTCTTCTCCCTCTTTTATCTTGTGTTGACGAGCTATTCTTTTCTTCTCCCTCTTTTTCTGTCCCTTCGGATTTAAAGAGTGTTCTTAAGGCCATAGTCCCTTCGGTTTATAATGTCCCTTCGAAATTAAGAATGGTCTTAAGAACATAGTCCCTTCGGTAAATTTTGTCCTTTCGAAAATAAGAGTTGAGATAAAGCGTCCCTTCGGAAAATAAGAATGATCTTAAGAATATAATCCATGTTTTATGCTCTTGGAGAAGTTAGAGGTTAGAGTGGTGGAAACACCGTATTAGAGTGGTCTTAATATCATATAAGAATGGTTTTAGTACCATAATAGAGTGGTATAAATATCATATTAGAGTGGTCTTAACACCATATTTGAAGGTGTATTTCTAGAACAGATCTTATAGTGCAATAGGACTCTGATACGGCTGTAGCTGGGTTGTTTTATCCTGGAGGCGTCGTGGTTGATAGTCTGCTTGCAAAATTTTGGGCAGTGCCACGAAACGTTTTAAAGAGAGCGACCTAGTCTGCGACTCAGCCTAGTAATCTCTTCGGTTACAGAAAAATATTTTTTAACTAATTTTGACTATTGTTCCAACAATTTTATGACGTTTCCTTCTGCCAAGTCTACCGAATAATTTTTATTTGTTCCAACAATTACTAATTTTTGTTTGTTGTTTGTAAGTACAACAAGGATAAAACGGATATAGAAATACCTCGGTTAAAAGTACACGATGAAGTGTAAGAACAGGTCAAGTGTTACTTTGTAGGCTTACCTGACTGAATAGTAATTCATTATTATGAATACTAAGATCAACCTTTTGATAGATCAAGTGGGTGATAGACTTTTTTTTGTCTAAGAAATTTCTACGAAGGAAATTAATTAGTGCAAACAGATTATGGTAGTAATTAATTTCTACTAAGATATGGTTGAGAAAAAAAAATTGCTTTTACTACATGTTTTAATGCAAATTATTTACGTTCAATGTTGTAATGCAAATTATTTGCCCTCTTAGAGTGGGTTTTTGGTCAACGCTAAAACGCAGTTTTCTTATAGTGATGACCGTGGGAGAAAATAAGTACATAACTTGATTTGGAAATGTTTCTTATTTCACAACACGAGGTTTGGAATACAATAAAAATCACATTATATTTTCACATATACGGATATACCTATAATTAAATATATTGCAATACAATATTTATAGAATTCCTTTGTTCAAAAAGATATTTATAGAATTCCTTCAAAAAGATATTTATTTATAAAAATAAAATAAATCTTTAAAAAAAATCACAATGCAGTACAATACACTTATTCCTTATGAAGCCAATATTGTACTACACTGGTACACCATCACAGAAAATGAAAAGAAATTTCATCACAAACCCTTCTCATTTTAACACTATATATTCTCATTTAAACTCATTATTCATAGTAGCATGGATGAGATGTCAATGGCACCAATATCATCATCCTCTAACAGTAGTACCATGATGATGAGCGATAAGATACAGGGCATGATACACATGACATTCTTCTGGGGTAAGGATTCATTGATTCTCTTTACCAATTGGTCTGCCGGTAATACTAGTAAGTATGTAATGGCATTGTTCATGATTTTCATCATGTCCATGCTCATGGAGTTACTCTCCCAAACACGGTTCAAACTTGGTTCGAACCGTATGGTGGCCGGACTAGTTCAGACCCTTTTGCATGTCCTTAGGGTTGGATTGGCTTATTTGATCATGTTGGCACTCATGTCTTTCAACGGTGGAGTGTTCTTGGTTGTTGTACTTGGTCATGCTCTTGGATTCTTCGTATGTAGCCATGCTTTTAAAGAACCACATCACTATGTGGCACTTTGAGAGAGTCGACACAACATATACTAGGCCTAAAGCGAACAATAAATTGAAGCATTTTATGTAATAAAGACTAACATAAAAAGTCGATTTTACAATTGAAAATAAAAAATAAAAAATGCAATAGAAATCATTTTTATCAATGTGGTATATTTTTAATTTGAATTTAAAAATAAAGTCTGACTTTTTTTTTGTGGTCAAGTTTTCATAGCTTTTATAGTATGATATTGATAGCACTTTATTATTGAAATAAATAATATTTTCTTATTAATTACAAAAAAAAAATTATATAAATACACGCTTGTAGAGAGATAAAAAGAATTGAAAAAAGAGAAAAAAGAAGTCATGCAATAAAATTTAAATAAAAGTAATAATAATAATAATAATATTTGATAGACATTCGTACTCCTCTTTGCATTTGGATAGAAAAATAAAGAGAGAATGATCTAATAGGTGTACATATATCATTGTTGTACATATAATTTAGCTCACAGTCAAGTTCAAACTCGCACGCAATCGATCAAGGCTACCCTAACATTAAATCGATTTTCGTTGTTTTCTAACTAATAGCAAACAACTTACCTTTTGAGGACTAATTGGCTTTAAAAATGGTTTTTTTCAAGAGGCCTGTAAAGTGAGGGCTTGGCCTGTCCTATTTTGGGCGTCCCTGCCCTGCATTTCGATCTTCCTCTTATGGCTTATTAATTATTTTTTATTTTTCTAGGGGAAATATATTTACTTTTTTTCCATATTATTTAGTTGATTATAATTTTACAGATTATTAGTAATCTTGTCTTCATTATTTCCTCTGTGGTTTCCAAATTCCAATTCGGTTATGAAATTGTTTTAACATTCAAATTCAAATGGATTGAGGTTAACTTTCACTGTCCATTTTGTCAAAAAAAAAAAAAAATACACAAATTACATGTTACAACAATCTATATGAATG
>Ga0315914_1002271_pt1 | contig 29426 bp, 26 predicted proteins | sample MpolenodulesMG_FD_203920 | JGI IMG/M metagenome (GOLD analysis project Ga0315914, IMG submission 203920) | Medicago polymorpha root nodule microbial communities from Los Angeles, California, United States - elongated nodules | ecosystem: Host-associated > Plants > Roots > Nodule | place: USA...
TGATTTGGAACTTTTTTCCCCTTTTTCTCTTAAAAATTAAATGTTCAGTCGTGAAACAAATTAGCGAGTCAAAAGCTAATTAAATAGCCTTGACCTCCGAAAAATGACGCGACAACCTTTTTAATAAAAGCAATACAAAAAACATTAATTATGTATGGGGTCAAATTTGTAATTATGGAAAATATTGTGGGGTGTCTATAATAACATTAAACACAACAATAGGGGTCAATGTCAAAAACTATATAAAACCGGAAAACTGGTTATCATATGTATTTTGATTTATTTTCATTTTTGTGCACCATACCAAAGAAGATGCACTTTGGCATGCTAAACGCCACCATGCAAATAAGGGTGTCTGAGTTTTTGTCCCTAATTTGTTAATCCTTTTAATTTTGACATGTAAATATTAAGCACTTGAGTTTTGGTCTTTTGAGACAGTTTAATCACATGCACGTTACTAATTTGTTGATTTGGCATTGCAAATTGGTTAAGTGACTTGCTTAGTTGGCAAAAGGAAAATACTCGGTTGACATTAGTCAACACCAATATCACAAGTGTACAACAAAACAAAAACACTTGTGAAAGAGAAAGAAGAAAGTCACTTGTGACATTGTGGTTGGCCAACGGCACCGTGAGATCAACAGGTGCAATTATCCATCGGAGGGATAGACCTAGATCAACCGAGATTGTATAGACCCCGCACATAAGGATCAACGCGCGATCAGCAGGTGCAGCTTGACAACCGACTAGGTTAGAACGTCTCAACTGCCTCATCACTTGTATATTCTACTTAAGATAACCAAACACGACATGAATTTTATTTAATATCCAACAAAATAAATAGGGGGAATTCAAAGAGTCCTAACCACTACTTACTTTTTTGCAACCAAAACAGGTAACTTGCTTTGTTGCAAACGGATAAAAATTGCAATCTCTAACCCTTATCTCTTTTAAATTATATCATCAACTTAAAATAAGTAACGTGAGCTGTTTAGACGAAATGACAATCCATGTGGATACGATACTCTACTTATCACTATATTACTTGGTAAATGATTTGGTACACTTGCCTAATCCGACCATCAAGTTTTTGGTGTCGTTGTCGAGGATTGTTGATATTTTCGACTAAGTAATTCAAATTACTTTTTTGTCATTTCTTTTCTGTTACTGTCTTTATGAACTGTGAATTACCCTACGAAACCACAGGATGGGATGAACTCGATCCCTTATGGGAGTACGAGCTAGAAAGAATTGTGTGGATGGCGGAAGCCTTTCAAGCAGTTTTATCTGAATTTCAGTGGAAAATTGACCAGTACGCTGAAACTAGTAAGAGAACCAGAGAGGAACAAAGTTCTTGGATCAATGCCATAGCTGGGAAACTTGATGAAATTCAAGAGATTGTTGACAGAAAAGCTAAAGTTTTACAATGTGAAATTTCATAGGAAACAAACTATAGTGATTCGTACTCTCAAGAAGATGATAATAAAATAACTAGGGATATTCCCAACTTAGGTAACATTAATGATAGCTCTCCTATTAAGGAAGAGGAGATTTATCCTGATAGGGATGACATTGCTCAACCGGACAAGAAAGATCCATTATTAATTTTCAGAGCAGTTTCTATAATGACAATTAATACCAGTCACTTATCAGACTCTATTGATATTAGGACTAGCACTAATACACCTAAGAATAACTCTAGTAAGGTCAAGAACTTTAACTCCGTGATAACTAACGCTAAGTACTACTATAACACCCTTATTCCCTTAAGTGTTGATCATCTGAATAAGAAAGAGAAGTTAGGGAAATTAGTAGTAGGTAATCATAGAAAAAAGAAATTCTAGCTTAAGTAGGGTCAAGCCAGTGACTTTAAAAGGGCCCTTGGAGAGAGATTTATATCTCTTCAATTTCTTTTTTAATCTGGTGCGTGAGCAAAACGCGTCGCGCGTGAAGCCAAGCGCCAGGCCCTTACAATGAAGGATCAAGGATATGAAGATTGAAGTCAATGGTTCTTAAAAGGTTTTTGAAGACAATAGAAAGTGAAGAAAAATCATTTCAAGTTCATAGGAGTTTCCAGACGGAAGAACGATCGAAAACTGGAGAAAAAGCAGGAATTTGCACCTCGAGGCTGCCTCAGGCGCCATCAGCGCCTGGTCATGCGTCATTAGCGCCTAAGGCAATGTTGCTACTGCCCTGGGCGCCATTAGATCCCCTGCATACGCCATTAGCTCCCGGTTGCGGGCAGAAAATGCCTGCAACTTGTTTTCCAAGATGGATCGGTGCAAAGAGACCAGTTTTCTTCTCCTAAACCCTAGTTAATTATTTTCTATAAATAGAGACCCTTGCACTCATTATTATTGATCCTGAACACTAACGGTTCAAGGCAAGGGTCAAGCATGAGTGCTTCAAAGTAGGATTTCTTCCTTCTCTTGTTCTCTCTAGAGTATATTTTTCTATTGTTTTGTTGTGATGTTTGTTGCCATGAGAAACTAAACCTCCTGATTAGGGTTCCATGATGAACCCCTTCTTATTTGTTGGATATTATTAATAAAGTTTTCATTCAGTTTATGTTTTTATTGTGCCCGATTTAGATTAGATCATGCCTGTTCATAATGCTTTTTTCAATTGGTTAATTTAATTGTAATCTTAAAGAATGATCCGTAGGATAAAAGTAGGCACTGTCAACCCAAAATTATATCAGTTCTATTGACTTTTCTAAATACTTTTTCTTATAGAGGTTAAGAAATTCAGGTTTGAATTTCGACCGTTTAATACTCCTTTCTTTGGACAACACCATACATAACCTAGGTTAGTCCGACACATAGTTGTTGTGAGAAGCTTTGTGAGAGTTTTATCCGCTTGTTTCATTAAATCATAAGTAGTACACATAACTGTTTATTTCTTAAAGTTTAATTTCAACAAAGACGGAGGGGGGATTCAAAGGATACCCTAATCACCGTTAATTATTTGAATCACAAACCTAATCTTGCATTTGGTAAGGTAATTTAACTCTGCAATTCTATTTAATTTTACTTTACTTTCACCTTTTAAAATAAGTTTTATTAATTACTAAGTTAAACGACAATCCCTGTAGAGAACGTTAAACTTACTACTTTATTACTTATTACGATTTGGTGTGCTTGCCAATTTTGTCCATCAATATGTTAGAGGAATAGTTAATGAAATCAAATCCAAAAAAAAAATTTCTCTGATCAATCCCTCTTGCATAGATAAGGATGGGAAGGAGACCACTCCATATCGATGTCACAGGTCAGGTTACCACCCATATCCCTATGACTTTAACCTATGGGTATTTTTTGTAACTAAGAGTGAGAGTTTCTTGATGTATAACTATGATAAGTAACATTTAATGAATTAAAGTAAAAACTACATAATTTCAAGTATAATGTTATAAATGAACAAATTTATCTATCTAGCGTCTAATAGTGAGATAGTTACTTCATTTGTCGAAGAAGATGTTTTGTCTTCCAGAAGAAGCTTCTCCTTCAGTTGAGAGCTTTTTAATTAATAAACCAGGATCCTTTGGTTTAGGTAAACTATTTTCACTACTCAACATTACAACCACTGATGTCATGTTTGGTCTATCATCAGGATGATTTTGTAGGCATAGTAGACCAATTTGAATGCAACGTAATGCTTCAGATTCAATACATGATTGCCTTAAATAGTCATCGATCAATTTGAGCGGAATGCCCTCTTTCCACAATCTCCATGCCTACAAAAGTTCAATAGATTTTTCATACACCACTATAATATAAGAGAAATATTGTGTTTAGAAAAACTTACATATCCAATAAGATTATGATCTTGCTCATGGTAGCTAAGTGCTCTATTTTTCTTTCCAATGATAATTTCTAATAATAATACGCCAAAGCTAAATACATCTGATTTGATAGAAAATAATCCATCAGTAGCATATTCAGGTGCCATATAACCGCTGAAAGGAATCAACAAATAATTATTGAAATGTTACATTGATCATAGAAAAAGTTTGTTATCTTATAAGATACTTACTATGTGCCAACGATTCTGTTTGTTCTTCCCTCAATTTGATCACCTCCACACATTCTAGCCATGCCAAAATCTGAAATTTTGGGATTCATATCATCGTCCAATAAAATACTACTCACTTTCAGATCTCTGTGTATGATTCGTAATCTTGAATCTTGATGAAGATAAAGAAGCCCCCGAGCAATTCCAAATATAATGTTAAAGCGTGCAGACCAATCCAACAATTTACTTTGAAATGGATCTGTAAAGTGTGTTCAATAAGTTTATTAGTAATTTCTTTGCATAAAAATTAAACTTATATCATACCAAATATTACACTTTGCAAAGAATTACTCACCAAAAAGAAATGTATCGAGACTTTTGTTGGACATATATTCATAAATCAACATTTTCTCATCTCCTTCAATACAACAACCAACAACCTTAACAAGATTTCGGTGTTGAAGTTTAGTACATAATATAACTTCATTCTTAAACTCTTTAAGTCCTTGTCCAGAACTCCTTGAAAGCCTTTTGACAGCAATTTCTTGTCCATCAAGCAATGTACCCTGTATATAATTATAGTTGAAATTGTTTGATAAATAATATGATTTTTATTTATATTTTGTCCGCTTGACTAGAAAAGTCGTAAGTTTACCTTGTATACCGGTCCAAAACCACCTTCACCGAGCTTGTTGTCAAATGAGAAGTTTTTTGTTGCCTTGAGTATTGTAGCTTGATCAAAGATAGGAAGCTCAAAATCTTCATGTGAGTCCTCATGTTTCTCTTCTGAACTTGTAGTTTTCTCTATTCCCTCTTTTAGTTAATGTCATGTAAAAAAATGAAACTTTGATTGGAAATTTATGACATGAAGCATCATACAAAATGTCTGTTTTAATAAGAAACTACACAAGTGAAAATAAATATTTCAAAATTTCTCTTCTAATAAAATTGCATGAAATGCTCTAAGATATTGATGAATCCCATTAATTAATTTCAGAATCTTGAGAAATCTAAAAGGCACTACGCTTAAGAAACTTACCTTTATACTTTGCCTTTGTTATATAAATGTAGGTGACTGCCAATAACATCAAAAGGACTACCGAAGATGTAATTGATACCGCCAATACAACGGTTTTAGTATTCGCATTTTTATCACCTGCAGTTATATGATTTCCAAACAAAATCAATGATCATCAAAATGACTGATATATTCACATTAGGAACAATAAAGAGAAAGACAATAGAAGCCTTTACCGATGTCTGATGCATCGGTTCGGACATATAGGTCTTGTCCGCTTTGTGAAACCCTCAGATCGACAAGATCAGCAAACCAGATAGAACAACCGCTACCTGCTCCACTTGTGTCTAAACTTGAGTAAGCAGTGCAAGAACAATTTTTCAAACATTTAGTCTTGCAATCATCAAGTGTCATTTTCTCATCAATCCAAGAATGTGTAGTATCTGGTAATTTCATTCCAGTAATTCTTTTAAACCCATCTCTGTCTTTGATCCCACAACTCCAATTACTATTACGCACACAACCTTGTGTCCAGTCCATTGCACTCCACTGTTGTGGTGATTTCGGTGTAAACCCATCTAAACACTGACACATGGGCGATGCATTAATCGTGCATAGCCCATTTTCCCTACAAACATTGTACACATCACAACTATCTTGTGGTAAAGTTTGGTAAACATTCCATGTTTTGGATTCTGAAATCCAAATCAGGCGTAGACGAACTGAAAGTGTTCGGTTCAAAACAACAAAAGAAACCACAGAACTATTCTTGAGTGTAAACAAATAATATACCTCATCTTGATTGTTGACAAACTCATAATCATATAGTGGGTTTTCGGTTAATCCAATTACTCCACTAGATCGAGGACCAGTCCATGGTCCTGTTCTGTAGAGTTTTGTTGAGCCTTTCCAAATAAAGCTTTCAGGATTAGGAGTCAGTACCATAGCTGAAGTAAAGTCCTCGAAGATGGATCGTCCCAATTTTTCCACGCAACTAGACTCCTATTAAGATCCTTTCTTTTATCCCATCCAGCTTTCATTCCCGATAATATTGTATCACAAGGATAATCAAAACTTTGCCACAAAAAATGTTCTTCACCACCATTTTTCAGTACTAAATTTCCATCGTCCAAGAGTTGCGCAATTGGACTTGAAACCTTTTCTATTGTCGCGTTTGTTGACCATAGTAGGGATTGATTTTTATCGAGAAGTACAAGATTTCCATCTTGACCTATGATCAACTTGCTAGAAGTGTCTTTGATTGGATTGTCACGATTGGCAACCCAAACAACTCTTCTAACCGGGATATTTTTGTACCAAATTCCAACATAGCGGTTCGTGGAATTACCTGGATTGAAGAAACCCAACTCAAATACTCCACCCTTAGAAACCAAGGTGCTTCCATCAGGAAGTGATTGTGTAATTGTATCGGTTGCAAATGAAAATTTGGAGAAGAATAATAGTAGCTTGGTAATAACAAGAATGGTAGGAAGAATTGCCATTTTGTGTTGATTAGGGGATATAATTAATACAAGAAATTATATATAGAGCATTTACAAAATAGAGCATTTTGGTCTACAAGGTTGCAATTTTCAATTTCTTTGCATCTGAGAAAACACATAAAGTCATTCCATAGTTGTTTATTTATTTAGTTAAAGTTGAAAATACTATCCATTTTGTTGACGTGACATATGTATGCGACTATGCTACATATATATTGGTAAAAATATCATCTATTAAATTTAAAGAAATAGCAAGTGGTCTAAAGGTCATTGACATATCGTATATTTTAGTCCCTCAAAAAAAATATATCGTATATTTTCGGGATAGTTGTAATAGCACACATCATGAGTAACAAGAATAATTCATCCTTTTGTTTTTTAAACATTCTTGGAACAAAGAACTGTTTTGGAGTGTAATACTATTTTAAACATTCTTTGATTTTTTTTTTTTATAAAATTATAATTCAAAAGCATCAGTGACAACCAAGGCCTCCAATTTTTGTTAACATCCCACAGTTATAAAATTCACCTTACTTGTGTTATTTTTGTCAGGCTTTGAGAATTATCTCCTTGATTTTGCTTAGCTATCAAGTTTGGTAGTAGAAACTCTTACAAGTGTAATATACGATTTTTTTTTATGACAAACGTTAATATGTTAGTATTTTTCTTTCATTGTCTGAACTTGAAACATGTATCTATAATTCTTCAACTTCTTTAATTTCATAGATCAAACTAGTTGAGTTATCCAACCTCAGGTGTAATATATGACTCATGTCAATAATAAACAACAATTTCGTATGTGATAAACCGTTGGGAATTATATTTTCTTTGCAATTCAATTGAAAAATGGTGACGTATGTGTTGTTGTATTTTGAAGAAAAAAATTGGAAAAATTATTAAAAATAAAGAAAGAAGAGGAGATGATAGAGCGTTATTTCAGGTCTCCCCCAACAATTGTGTTCTATTTTAAGCTAATTGAGTTCCACCATCCATAGCTCTGAATCAAAACATTGTCTTTCAATAACTTTTTTCACATTAATCCTCTCTTCCTTTCCTTTGCAGTGTGATGAGAAGAGAGAGAAAGATCCTGATCTCGTCCCCAAACAAGGTCATGATCTTCCTCCATCTTGCTACATTAATCTGAGTTGTTACCATTTTTTTAATCTTTCCAATAAGCACATTTGTTTGTTACAAAAAAGAGGAAATTAGTTATAAGAAAAATGGCTAGTCGATCATTTTCGCATTTTGTTGAGGAAGCACTGGGGAAATTCCCACACTTGGTGATCTATATTCTTCTTGAGTGGGTGCTAATTTTCATACTCTTCCTTGATGGGTTTCTAGCATTCATTGCCAATGAGTATGCAAGATTTTTTGAATTGAAAATCCCTTGTTGGTTATGCACAAGGTTCGATCATGCAATGGTTCATAGAAATCCTGATTTTTATTACAACGAGTCGGTGTGTGAGGCTCACAAGAAAGATATGTCGTCTCTTGCATTTTGCCATAATCACAAGAAACTCTCGGACATAAGGAAAATGTGTGAAGGTTGTTTGCTTTCATTTGCAACAGAGAAGGAATCGGATTGTGATACCTATAAATCACTTGTAGGGATTTTGCATAAGGATTTGGAATGCTTTGTTGAGGATGGACAACCTATTCAGTTGAGTTTGAAAGATGATGATGGTTTAATGATGCATGTTGATAGAAATAGTACTCAGAAATGTTCTTGCTGTGGAAAACCATTGAAAGTTAAGTCTTCTTCCCCCTATATTGCCAAAGCGAGACACTCGGAAGCGCGAGCCCCGACTCCTTCACCACGAGCTTTCCCATTTTCATCATCAAAAAACGATCAACCTCATTCTCTTGAATTGCCTCACATTGGGTATACACCACTCAAGTTTATGTCACCAAATGACTCGGAGCATCTAGAGGAGGATGATGGTCACCATAATGTCAAAAGTGAGTTTACAAAACACATGAATAAATATACCAAAATTTTTGCATCACTTCAATCTAAGTTTATAGGCTCTATTTTATAATGAACTATGATAAATATTTAGTTCCTAAATTATATAACATTCAGTAAATGTCTAAGTAGGGATCTTTACTGGTGAGTTAAAGGAGATAAAGAAGTTATAATTGGGAGATTCAGGGTTAAAACCCTATGTAGAAACTCTTAGTGTCGATAATTTACCAAAAACTGATATTTGTCTATAAAATAGTTGAGTGAAGGTTGAAATTAGTACTAGACACCGAGAAAAAGTCGACTGTGTGGGCATCTCGGTTGGGGATCTAAACGACTTTGAAGAAGTTATAACTAGAAGATTCAAAGTTTTAAACTTAGGTAGGAACTAACAATGCCATATTAATATACAAAGTTCAATGATGTTATAATGCAAACTCTTGGCATTGAACTCAATTGATACCTAATGAACATTTAATCTTTTAATTTTGTGAATGTGGCATCTTAATCTTTTAACTATGGTATATGACAATGTTTTTGTTCTATATGTATATAGTGAGGGAAGACATCAAAACCACTGTGCCTCTATTGGCAGACGGGGATGATATACACGATGATTCAAGCAAACTAACCCCGACATTTACAAGAGGCAATAAGTTCTTTGGAATCCCACTCTCAGATTCAACAAACAACAGTCCCAGATGGTCTTACAGGTTTAACAAGAAATCACCATTAGAAAAGACAGAATTTGCCTCCGACTCCAACGAGGTAATGAATTCTGTTCAAAATGATTTCGACGATGCCATTGTAAACAATTTGAAGAGACAAGTTCGTTTGGACCGAAAGTCACTCATGGCTTTGTACATGGACTTGGACGAAGAAAGAAGTGCTTCAGCTGTTGCTGCAAACAACGCAATGGCAATGATCACACGGTTACAGGCTGAGAAAGCAGCAGTGCAGATGGAAGCTTTGCAGTATCAAAGAATGATGGAAGAACAGGCGGAGTATGATGAGGAAGCATTAGAGGCAACTAATGACATGCTTCTCAAAAGAGAAGAAGAGATTAGAGCTTTAGAAGCTGAATTGGATTTTTATAGAAACAAATATGGATCTTTAATAGAAGAAAGTGGTGGTGGTAATACTCCTTCATACAGGCTCAATGAAGCAAGAGGAGAGGATTTTAAAGATATTAAAGCAGATAAAACATATTTGCTTGGTCGAATGAAGAAGATAGAAAATAGATCAACCTTTTCAGAAAATGGAGCTTACTCCTTACACTCTGACTCTGACAGTGTTAATAATATAGACAGTGAGACAGGTAATTAACTACTTGATTTTTTAATACAAAACTATTGTTTGTTTGTTGTGTACCGTAAAGCATGGATATGAACACGGACACCAGATACGACACGAACATTGACACGCCGACACTTTTAATAATTTGAGAAAATCACATAAATCGGTATAATTATGTGTCAGTGTCGTGTCGGTGTAAGACACACCTAATCTGAGGAGTGTCAGTGCTTCATAGGTTGTGTACAATGGTGGCTTTTTTTTTATATAAAGTTTACCTAGATAGTATTTATTATGAGTGGTGAAATTGAGAGAGGGAACTTGCAAACAAGTTAGAATGATTCATTGATTCTCCTTACGTTATTGAACAAAGACTACAAAGTATGTATACAAGATGTAAGTTGCACCATAAGCTAGGCTATGTCTAACAAAGAGTACAACTGTCATTAACTTCCTATAATTGTCAACAACTAACTCTGGAGTTTTCTCTTCACTTGAATTAAGTTCATGTAATAGTATTGAAATTTGAAAATATGACCTTAAACATGTAACTTTAGGACTTGGATCCTCCAGCTGTGGGGATAGAAGCTTCTGAACTGTTATAGGGATCCACACATAGAACATTAGTACATAATTTTTACTTTGTTACTTGAATTCAAGATTGTGAAAAAAACATGTAGGAGTTAACAAAATTTTTGATATTTGAATGTGTGAGGAGGTATATTATCATTATAGTTTCTAAATGTATCAAAATTATAAAATTATTTTGAATGTGTTTTTTTTTTCTTCTGTAGTAAGTTTAGCCATCATATATATATATATATATATATATATATATATATATATATATATATATCGTTAGTTTGGTCTTTAAATATGTTTTATGTTAGTCAGTTTGATCCTTGAAATTACTAAGAGAAAATTACATTTAGAGATTTTTTGTAATTTTGATGTATCCAAATATTATTGTGACACTGTCTCGTTCATTTACATTTACATTTAAAATCAAAATAACCTCGGATGATATGGCAAAATAGTGGAATCTCAAGGAAATAACATACTTTCTCCGGTCACATTTATAAGCAAAAAAATCATTTTAGGTTCATGAATACATAATGTACTTGGTTTATATATTATGTATTCAATGAACCTAAAAAGCATTTTTAGTTTATAATTGTGACCAGAGGAAGTATTCTATAATATGTAAAAAAAACATGTTATTTGTAGTATTTTCCTAATTCTAGTAGTTATTGTGATGATTGTAATTGCTTATGCTAACAATATTTGTGTTGTGACAGATAAAGGAAGTGAAGCATAGGTAGATGAATGAATGAAATTTGAGGTTGTGCCCAACAGGAACAACAAGAATAGTCTAGCTTGTGGTGGATATTGTGAATGCTTTAACCAAGGAGCAAGGTAAAGTGTTGGAAGCATAGACATGTTTCCTATGCACGATACCTATACTCAAAGCATGTCTGGGCTGCCTAACTCCCTCCCACTAGGATCATTTGGACAAACTTGTCTAGGATTTGTTTGTTTATATGACTACTATTAACTGTTCCTCGTTTTGCTAATTAGTCTGCACTTTTTTCTGCAATTCAAGTTATTATATCTCAATTATGATCAAAATTGTTTAACTTCATGCTCATTCACTACATGAAAATGTAGCATTGGCTAGAAAATCTCAGAGTGAAAAATATCATTCATTCGCATGCAGTGAAAAATATTGTTCTTCATCGAAAACTCCATCATCTATGAAATCGAAAATCTCATTCTCATTCTCCATCATTGTTCCTCAAACTCATTCTTATTCTCCATCGTTGATTGAAAAATCATCCCTAAAATTGATTCTTTGAAAAGGATAATCGGAATCTCGAATCGATTGAATCAGTGATCAGAATCATTCATCACAAAATATGTCTTGTCTGGTGTAGAATAGAGAATTGATGCTTGATAAAGAGGAATTTGCATTTCCTCGTACAGCAGTAAGTAAGTCGGTTTATCGAAAATAAAATATCGAATCCACGGAGGCTTGTGCAATATCAGAACCATTCAACAACTAAAATTGAGTATGAAAATTTAAAGTTTGTTTGTTCTTGAATTTGGCCTTGGCAATTTATATGATAACATAAGAGTAGAGAGATTATATTGTTGAGATTAAGCTTCAGGAACTATTCGTCTAATATCATTCTTTAATTGATTATACACTCCTCTTATGTCAATATAACTCCACCTATCTCTCATTGTTCGTCCCCTGCTAAGATTAACGACACGAGATCCATAGAAACAACTGACTTCTGATGCATCTATAAAAAAATAGTCGATTGTTTCTATGTCATAAGCTCTGAAAGTTATACATGGATATAGACCTACCTGCAATCTCTCGGGTGATAGCATCTATACATAATTTAAATCATGTCCTTTAGATAGTCAAGTTTACTAGGCTATGACTAAATCAAAAGATCAATTGTGAAACACTACGTTATCGGCAAAGCATTAAGAACATATTTAAATTAAAGATTATATAACGAAATAAAATCCATATATAACCAGTCATAATAATTATCTATATTAGATTCTTAGACACTAGACTAAATCCCAACAACAGAGAGAATTAGTTATACATGATATCCTTACAATGATAGACTAGAAAAGGTAGAAAGATTTGACGTCGAAGTTGCTCCCCCAATCTCCTCCACTTCAGCTTTCTCTCCCTCTACATTACTCTCTCTTTCTCTCTTGTTTATTGAGCTCTTTTGGCAAAGAATCAAAGGTTGTGGTCGGTGGCGGTTCTAAGGCCCGGCGAGCCCGGGCACTTGCCCGGGCTCCGGCCTAATTTTTTTGCAATTTCTTATGTAAATCTCCCTGAATTTCTTATATAAACCCCTTATAAATTGGGCAATTTCTTTAGATTTTTTTTTATTTGCTTGCAATTTCTTATGTAAATCCCTATAAATGTGTTGCAAATTTTTTTTACCCAGACTTTATAATAATCCTGGCTCCGCCACAGGTTTTGGTTATGTTTTTCTCTTCTCCAAAACGTGCTCCCCCAAGGAATGAAGGATATCATCTATTTATAGGCTCATTTGCCACTCCTTTAACCAATAAGATTGGTTTCTCCATGTTTGGGCTTCCATAACCTCTTTTGCCACCTGCATTTTCTTTTTCATTAAGTTTTGTTATCTTTATGTGTAGATAAGGTGACAATAGTCTGAACATGAGACTGCTATGACATGACAAAAGTAGCTTTTCTTGGTCAATTTGTTATGAGTTGCTTTCTTTAAACCTCTTGTTTTCCGTTAGGCGAGCCTCTTGCTTGCCTAGTGAAACTAACATGATTTAATTCGCTAGGCGGGCTTCTTGCTTGCTTAACGAAGCTTTGCTAGGCGGTGAAATTCGCTAGACAAAACTAACAACATTATGAATTTTGATAATTATGGAACTTTATGTTTTGTCTTTGTTTTCCAGCTCAAGAACCTACATAAATGAAGAGAAATATGTGAAAGCATCTTATTTGGCTAAAAACTATAAATATTATGTATTTATATAATAAATGGGGGGTTTTAATATGATTTACTTGTAAAACAAGTCGATAAATGCCAGTGAAAATAACAGTATTTTGGCACTTATCAACTTTCTCCAACTTAAATCTTTGTTTGTCCTCAAACAAATGCCCTAAAGAACAAGAAAACCAAAAAATTTCAACATTAAATTTCGTGCAAAATAGGTCAACAAATGCTAATATTTGACACTTATCGACTCTCCCTAACTTTAGAACTTTGTTTATGCTCAAACAAAACTCCTCAAAAAAATTAAGTTTCACATGTCTAAAAATTATTTGAATGCAAGAATGGATTCACAAGATTTTTTAGTGAATCAATCATTTTGATAGAAAAGATTATAGTGTATGATTCAATTGTGAATTGCAGGGACAAGTCTTATATTTACCACTAACCTGGAATCATACCATGAATGTGAACTCTATCCAAAACACAATTCATTTCATACATTTCAAGTCAATAATATAGTTAATATTGAAACACACCTACACACTTCTTTATAAATAAATAATGAAAATGAAGAACATATGTGGAGTTAAACTCACATCCGGCAATTATGCTAACATCCCGATTAAATTAGGCATTCATCTAAGCATATTAGTTTGAAAACATTAAAGCATAAATCACTAAGGTCTTTTAAAGGTTGTAACAGGGCTGGTTACAAAAGAAATGTCATATGTAAGGGCATTTGAATCAAAGTGGTCATAGATAATAGAGTAATTTATCTATCTATCTATCTATCTATCTATCTATCTATTATTATTATTATTATTATTATTATTATTGAAGAATAGTGGGCAAACCCAATTCTCAACCCTAATTGTCCTCAATTTTTGTTAAAATATTGTTGCTTCCAAAAAAATGGGTCCGTAGGGAATCGAATAGGAATCACATAACAATACTTCACAACTTTTGCCACTAGATCACTCATATTTATATTAAAATAAAGAGTAAATTACACTCTCCTCCCCTCAAAGATGCTTGAATTACACTCCCCTCCCCTCCCCTCTTAAGTTAAAATATACACTCTCATCCCTTGAAAAATAAAATTTATACTCCCCTCCCTTATGATATGTTTGAATTACAATCCCCTCCCTTAATAATTAAATATGCACTACACTTTAATCTATTTTAACATAAATAAATATTTTTATGATATATATTAATTTTGAACCACCATTTAAGAAAAATTAATTCAGTTTTATAATTTAAATATCAATGATAATTAAATTTAAATATTTTGCTATTGATTTTATAATATAGAGTATAAAATTAACTTTTAAATAACCATGCTTTATTGTCTTTAGTAATTTTTCACATATTTTAATTTTATTTTGGATTGTTTCATATTTTATAATAGAGTTTAAAACTACATGTTAATGAAATTGTGAATAAAAAATAGGAAAAAATATGTATTCAATTTTTTACTATATTAAAATAGACCCGAAATACTATTTTTTTGGAAGTGTGTTAGATTATTATTTTTTTGCAAGATTATTATAAATAAATAAAAATATTGAGGGAGTAAAGTGTAGATTTTAACATAAGAGGGGAGGAGAATGCAATTCAAACTTCTCTTAGGGGAGGGGAGTGAAAAAATTTCTCATATGTTTTGAATAAGAGGGGAGGGAAGTGTATATTTTAACATAAGAGGGGAGGAAAATGTAATTCAAGCATCTTTGAGGGGAGGGAAGTGTAATTTACTCTAAAATAAATGTATCAAATAAGTTGATGATGGCTAATGATTTCTTTCAACAATATGATACTTCTATTATTGTTGGTGTAAATGAAACGCCTAATTCACCTTTCAAATTGAAACGGTGCATAAAATTTAAATTGTTGATGACACTACTTTTAATAAATAAAAATATACACAATCAAAATTAAAATGAAATGCATTGGTAAAGGTTGATTATTGCTTTTAATAATTTGATACTCCTATTAATTCACCGTTAAAACTAAAAGGACGCATGAAATTCAGGTTGGTGATGGAAATGTTATAAAAAAAATACAATAAAAATTAATATGAAACACACCAAAAAATTAATTATGGTTGATATTAAAATGAAACGCACCAATAATTTAGCACACAAATTCCTTTAGAAGCTGCAAAATTCTTACGCCTAATTCACATTATTTTCCAATTTTTTAATTTTATTTGAAGTTTCATCTTTTCCAACCAAACCAATGACGTGTCATTTTTCTACTCAATTTTTCTTCCATTCTGTCTATTTTCTTCCCTATTGTTTTTCTTCATCCTCTTCAATCGATCAGCTCTTCCTCTTCTTTTCCCTCACATCCTCTTTATTCGAAATTTGAACACAGCCATTAACGATTAACATAAAAGCAAGAAAAAATTGAAAATTGAGAGGTTAAATGATAGTTATGCTATCCCTTGAGGGAGAGAAATAATGAGAGCTAATAGATCATAGGGCACTCCAAAAATTTGTGGGTGGAAGGGAGTGGTATGTATGAAACAGGACTAACATTTTGGATTGAAGTTGGGAACCGGAGAAAATAAACATTTTTTATTCATTTTACACCGGTTGTCGAATTGTTGTCAAAAAAAAAATTGATGTTAGAATATCATTGCTCTGGTCTAAATGATATTCACATACTTGTTATTTGAACAACCAATTTGTTAACAACTTATTTGACAATCAAATTTACAAAGAAAAAGTAGTACTGGCACAGAAACCATAGCAATAGAGAGACAAAGTAAACAATAAAAAATAATGTGAGTATGAGAGAAAAAGTTGTTACCAAATGGATGTTCAAATATCGTTTCATTTTACACATTTGCGTTATTCTCTTGTTAACACGTGGCTTGATCTTGAATGTGAGATTCATCTAAGGGAGGAGATTGAGTCAAAGTTATGTAACTTTACCGCCTAAACTCACACAATCCAGATTCCAAGATGAGAGCAGCCGCGAAAGGTGTGTTAGTGAGTGGACAGTTGTACGCCCAGCAGCCGTATGGTGTGTTGTTGAGGATGACGTCGACGAACTGTAACAGTGATGAATTAGACCCCATTTTCAAACAGAAGAAAGCTCTTCGAACTCAGGTCAGAAAAACCCTTAAAGCCATCGACCCATCCCTCAGATCTCAACAAGGTAGGTACTACAATCTAATCCAATTTCATCTAGTATAATCTTTTATTGTTGCGTTGTTGTTGTTGTTAATTCCTTTGTTTTTGGTTCAGACAATGCTATTCAGGACATAATTTTAGGTTCTCCGTGGTTTAAATCAAGTCGTGGGTTATGCGCATACATAAGTTGCAGTGCTTTAAGGGAAGTTGATACTTCCAAACTTTTGTCTCATATTTTGCAACCTCCACCCGCTGGTATGTATGTTTCTATGTTTTTCACATCTTCTCTTCTTTTCCTTACAAGACTTTCATGTGTCTGAAGCACAGCAGTGTCCCAATGTCGGACACCCCGACACATATAATTATATTGAATTATATGTTTTTCTTCAAATTATTATGGGTGTCGGCTTATCAGTCCGTGTCGTGTCTATCCGTGATTCAGTGCTTCATAGTTTGTCAACCAATTTTTATTCCATGTGTCCAAAATCAATGAGTTTTATTTCTCAATACCAAATGCAGGTGATAAAAAACTATATGTACCTCGAGTGGAGGATAAAAATAGTCACATGCGTATGCTTAACATATTGCGTATTGATGATCTTGTTGCAAACTCAATGAACATTTTAGAACCAACTCCAGTTGATGCTGATGGAAATGCACGTCAAGATGGTACTTCTCTCTCTTTCATTTTTCGATTTCTTCTTTTCATTTACTGCCCAATTCTCTTATCTTACTTAACCTGTCAAAGACGCTGCCAACTTTCAAAAACAGTGTGCTTAACCTTGAAGTTCAAAATTGAATATTCTTCAAAATGCCACCATCATCAACTCATACTGGTATCATTTGAAGCTAAACTTTTTTGAATCTTAATTTTTGTTTAACTGTGATGTTCCTATGAGCATCCAGCTGTTTTAAGACTTGATCGGCTAGTCTACAACTCTAGATCCTACATGATATATGTTTACAGATAATTTGCATATCCTAATCTAAAAGAAAGGGGTTTTTTCCAAATATAATTAATTAATTAAAACGACAAAGAAATAAGTAGCAAAGTCTCGGAATTGTATTAAATTTTGTGCATTTAATGTTGTTTTTCCGACTCTTGTATTGTAGGGTTGACTTCCATCTAATGTATTTTTTTACTTACCTTGATTGACAAATATCAACAACCGTCTGAAAGATCTCTTTGGTGCAGTTTTGCAGGCGAATGACCCAGTTGATATTATGCTTTTACCTGGTAAGCTTCTCATTTCTTACTTAATTATTGATTTCTAATCCTGCATATAGCTAATCAATTCAATTATTTTTTTCTCCCCAGGATTGGCATTTGACAGATCTGGAAGACGCCTAGGCCGTGGTGGAGGGTATGTTTTTATATTTCTAGCATCCCAGTCCGCAGACAATCTGTCTCTTGTAGTGTATAAAGTCTCAGTTGTGTAAAGACTAATCAAAGATCCATGCAACACTTAGATTATAATTATGAGTGAAGCATATGAATCATACACATATAAATGGTTAAAAAGTTACAAGTTTTTAGATTTGGAGACTTTTACCATACAAAAATTAATTCTAGTATTGCTATAGAAAAAGTTCCATTGAAGTATTTAAAAATGATCAATAGTATAAATTTCATATATTGATATCAAATTCATTATCGACAGTGATTGTAAATTGAAGATAAGTACAAAATGAAAAATTTAAGGAATTTTGAAATTTCATTAAGGAAATATGCTTCATTTTGTTTCCTGCAAATCTAAGATATCTATCTTTTATGATCTTAAAAATGCTGTTGTCTTCAAACATTTCACACTTGGAATAAACGTAACAAAAATCATCTACAATAAATTTCTCCAAAATAGCATCCAACAAATATAAGACCTCAATCCTTTTCCATGTCAATATTGGTCTTAAGAAGTTCTCTTTGTTTGAAAATTCCTCTTGCTTCGAGTGAGATCATTTGACATGGAAAAGTCTTATAAATAATAAGATATAAATTTTAATGTAATTTTGGATTTTTTCCTTGTGTGAAGGTGGGCCTTTACACCACCATAAGCCCTCTACTGTGCTATTGTGTTGTTTTGTTTGATTTATTTCCTTAACTTTGTATATTGATGTCATGATTTAATGAAAGATGTGGATCATTTGTCTGTTGATGCCTATTTGTTTTTGCCATTTTCGTAAGTATTGTATATTACAGAGATTGAGATATTTGTGTACAATCAATCATTCTGGCCTGTCTAATATTACCGACCTTTGACAAAACTGATCTTGGTGAACCAAATGGTTGTTAAAAGGTTCAAATAGCGACTCATTCACAAACTATTATGTTTGATGATTCACTTCTTATACCCTGAAATGAAAAAAAGAATTATATTGCAAAAGGAATATTTCCCTTTTTGAATGTATTCAATCTCTATACACCTTGAATCGCTAGAGATTGGCCTGGTGGTGTGTAGGCTTGGGGACCTAGGAGTATGCTCCTCTCTAGGTCTCAGGTTCGAATCCTTCAAGTGCTAACAATTCTTGTGTTGGCCAGTCAATACGTTGACTTTGCTCTGGCTTCAATTGCCACTCCCCCACTTGGGACCTAGAAGGAATAATTCCCTTTCTGAATGTATTGTAGTAATTATTATTATTATTTCACATATGCTATTAAATCATAGTCCAAGGATTGTTAACAGTTAATATTCCCCCTTCTGCAGTTACTATGATACCTTCCTGAAAAATTACCGGGACCTAGCAGAGACACGGAACTGGATGCAGCCCTTGCTTGGTATGCATTTCTTCCTTCTAGTCAATATATTTTTGGTTGAATAAAGCCTACAAAATGCATCACAGTAACACATTTTGGATTTGTAGTTGCACTGTCATATTCACAACAAATACTAGATGATGGAGTAATACCAGTTACTTCAACTGATATTCCAGTTGATGCTCTTGTATCTCCAGAAGGTGTAATTCCTATCAGTTCTGCTGCCTTCAACAGGTATCACTAAACATATTCATATACTTGCGTGGCCTTGGGGCACTGTTTAAAAACAACCTTCATTTTTTTGCTTTATTGAATTCAGTCTTTTTCCTTCTTCTTTTCTTACCATTATAACCAAGTATAACATTCCAGAATGGATCTCTGAGCTGGACTTGAAGCTGATGATGCTGAACACTTTCAATGGATTTAGTATTATCTTCAACAAAATTTTGTGGTTCATTAAGTATTCGGCACTAATAGAGGGATGGATCCGGAGCTTTGTGTAACAAGTAAAAAGGGTATCCGATTCATTAAATGATACTGGACTGCCTCATTACATCCAGTCTTGACCAAGTGGAAGTTTCATTTCTTTTTGGTCATTCATAGTAATTCAACATGTTTATGTAATGTTTAAAACTGTGAAGTTTGAGATTACTTAAGGCATATATACGTGTCATTCAGCTGGAATGGCTATGCTTTAACTTGTTTATCAAGTTATAGCTATTTTTAGTGTGAAATTATTGTGCTTCGTTATATGATTTTTTTTCTTCTTCTGGTGATTTGTACTAATGAAAGTTTCTTAATGTCATATTTCTAGCTTTAAAGCTTCAAATATCCTGTGTACTCAAATTTAGTCTTGTAATGGAAATGGATGTAGCCGTAAATGTCATTACCTTACCGAAGAAAGGTTTTGTACAAATGTTATGATAAGAGTTTGGTCTGTGTTGAAAATGACTTTGCTTGGAGTTGGAGCTTATGTTTACTCATTGACAAATAAGTTTTGTATTACTTTGCTGTGTTTACATTTGAAAAAGCACGGAAGCAGATTTCCTGCTGTAACAGCAGATGCTGTAAAGCATGTCGGCCATCCGATCAAATTCTAGTGGTTGAGATCAAAGTGTGTGAAAACTGGCAGAACAATCTTAACCATTGGATCAATGTTCAATGGCTGAGATCAACCACTGCGTGAAGCAGTCACAGCAGGGGATCCAGGTCCGAAAAAGCACTTATATTCCTCAAATTATGCTAGAACATTTGGTGATGATTGATGATAGGTCAATAGTTTGATTATAGATATGGTTTATGATAGAATATAAGTATGGCCTAAGTATACGGTAGGGATGCATCATTCTATTAGAAGTAACGGCTGTTTGAGGTGTTGATTTTTCATGTTAAGTCTGAAATAATAGACGGACAACATAACATCTTGGATTAACCCACAGTCATGGCTGAACTATTTATTACTTTAGTCTCTACGTTTGTTTTGGCCCTCAGGCCAAAAAAGATGAATCCTTTGTTGATGGTTGTTTAAGCAAATTTAAGAGTTTTGTTGAGTTGTTACAAAAGGTCGATGTGGTGGCTGGTTTCCACCTGAAATGGCTTGTTTTAGTGTTGTGTGCTTTGATAAGGAGATTGTTAAGTTTGTTAAGGAAGGTGGGAGTGAAGAGAATATGGGTTTGAGGTTTATGGAATCGGGTTGTGAGGTGGAGAAGGGTTTAGGTCCTGGTGATGCAAGATTTGGACAGATTGAGGTTTGATAGTCGCTCTTTAGGCACCTCAAAATTACTCGCATTGTTAGAAAAAATTCCGTTGGAAATTACGATCTAGTTGAATTTTACATAAAAATAGCCGATTGGGAGTCACAGTCTGATTGGCTGCGAAGTTGAGGTCGTTTAAAGAGCAGCTATCTTGATGTTTTTGTTGGGGTTGTGTGAATGGTGGTGATGATGTCAGGATGAGATTAAATTTGAGACTGAGTTTCAGTCCCAACTTGTATCGAATGTTGGTGATGACAGTGGATGTCGTGGTGATACAGTATAGAAGATGAAAAAATTTGTATTTAATTGTTTGAGTTTTGGGGATAACTGTGAATATGATTTAGGATAGTAATGAGGCAGATGAGAGATATAGTTAGACTTTTGTTCATCGAAACTTAAGTAATAAAACTTCAATTTCTCTACTCTGAAAATTTTATTTTGTACGACAAAACCATCAACTATAGCAGAAAATAGAGCGTAAAAATTGGGTGCCATGCATCTCTAAAAACATATATTCGTTATCAGAAGTAGGGCCTAAAGCCGAAAATGGAGACCATGTAGCTAAAATACATTGTGTGTTTACACACCATATCTATATTACAAAATACATCGTTGGATTAAAAGATCACGAATAAAACTTGACAATAATCTAAAATTATTTGATATGTGAATGAGATACATAAAAATTAACTTGTTTCATAAAAGTAGACAAGACAATTAATTTTGATGTACTTCATTGAAATCAAGCTAAACAGAGTAGACAAAAAAGAATTTGGCATTATGGTATCTTGCTAGACCGTCCTCCAAGTACCTCCCTGTCTCAACCCGGGGGACACTAAACAAATAAACAAAATACACAGAATTTTCAGTACATAGAGACAGAGGCAGCATAGCTCGTTCTGAGAATTATATACAGCAAGCAACTGAAGTTCAGAACTCAATAACTTTTACACATTGACATTGCTACAAGGAAGAAAAGGGTTCTACTTCCATGGACTTGGATGTCGCGCATCTCTAAAAACTGAAGTGCCACCAGATGCCGCTGGGGAAGGGGATGATGCAATGTAACTAGTTCCGGACACAGATACGGAAGGTAGGTTCATCGGATTTCCCTGCTGCCCTGATTGAGCAAAACGTGATGGACTACCAGCAGCCGCGAAACTTCCCCGAGCAGGGTTTGAAACCTTCATAGAAAAAGTAATGAGTAAACATAACCCCTAATCATGTATGCGAACAAATTATTCATGTGTTTATGGGTTTAATTTGGGACACTCTTCCTTCCCAGATTGACCTCGACTCAACTTAGTTAAAAATGGCTTAATCTACTAATGAAAGTATCTACTAAAATTAGGAGAAATATAAGATTAAGTATTTGGAAGTTAAGTTGAGTAACATAGGATGCAGCTGAGGCAACTGCACAAAAAACATTTGTAACAAAAGCTAGTTTGTAGCATCGGATCATAACAAAAAAAGATATCAGGCAACAGAATACATGAAACATCACCTCAAATTCAATTTAGCCACTGAAAAATCAAAGAATACAAATTGAACATATTTTGGTACTTGGTACAACTACCAGCCAGGGCTAAAACAGGTGCAAAGTCCAGGCAGGCACAATTTAATACTTGGGTGAGTATTTGGGTTTAGTTAGTGGCATGCTGATAGAGTCCAACTAGCAAGACAGAGTAGTGGGGCCAAGGTTCGGAGAGTCTACACTAGAAGAGATAACAAATCGATCTGTTATCTGTTGCAATATTATTTTTAAATTTTGATTTACGGATTATCTAGGATGTGTTGACCTGTAATTCAAATTTCCAGGAAGCTATAAGGAAAACATAACAAATCGATCAGGAGAGTCTGTTAGGAAATCGTTCGGAGCTTAGACTATTGGAAGTGCGTTAGAGATCATTACTGTATCACTCTTTCATTTTAACATCCATCTCACGTATGTAAGCATAACTAAACTCTAACTAGTCTGTCAGAATTGGTGTTCATACATAAATTCATGCCAAAAACACCAACCAAAGTACCAATTCTCAAAATAAAAGAATCAAAACAAATAGAAAAACATTTGTGACATGACTAATTGTGATTAACCATGTGCATTACCATGTTCTGTTGACCACTAGGGGTCCTCCTAAGAGGGGAGTCTGAAGAAGGAGACATGCTACTGGTCCGAAGTACAAGGCGAGAATGCTGCATATTATTATTAGTAAAATCATCAGCTTCACCACCATCCATTTCACCTACAAGATTTCCCTCAGACCCCAACCTTGGAGCCATATACCTTGAAACTGAAGCAGTATCATTGGTCCCATCGGCTTTAAGCGGAACAGAAGGGCCACGCATGGCAATCCCTTGCTGTTGCACACTGTTCCGTCTCTTCAATTCCTCCTCTGCATTAAGAATCTGCCAATTAATGCAACCAATCATGATTAATTAAATTCAACAAGAACACACCAAGAAGAAAAACAGATCAAAGCATGTTTTTACCTGCTTCAACACTAACACCAGATTATGTTTTTTGGCATTCAAAACTTGTAACTTGTCCTGAACTTCCTTTTTCCTTTTCTCTTCGTCATCATTAAGCAGATCTACATGATTTTCAATAATCTAGCACATAAAGCAATTCTTCTATCAGCGCGGTTTAAACCAATAGCAGGGTTGTATAAAACATTTCAAGTATCTAAAATCTCATTTAGAGCTGCTGCATCAATTAATTTTGAACTAAATACATCGTGTATGCTTGGTTCCACTTCTACAGACCAAAATTGATTCTGATATGTTTGGTTGTTGTCGAGTAGAATTGATTCTGCCTCCAAAATTGATTCTAGAATTGATTTTCACACACATTTTTATAGTTAAACTCACTTTTACATGAATGTATCCAAACACAAACCACTTTTGGTTAGAATTACTTATAACCAAAACCAATTCTACATAATCATTTCTCCCAAAATCAATTCTCCCCACGATACAACCAAACACACACAAAATGATCAGACTTTTTGGCATCGATTACATAAATAAGACGTCCACAAGTGGACGCTGGGATCGGACCCCTCGTATTAGTTGGTCATCTGGGCCGGATACCGAATTTTCAAAAAATAATAAATAAACAAACAAAACAAGCTTACCGGGTCAGTTTGTATTTCCATGGAAGTTGCAGCAGCAGCAGCAGCAGGAGCAGCTTCAGACACATTCTCTAAACCATCATTCTTGAAATCGGATCCATCAAGCGGTTTCTTGGAATCAACGAGTTCTTCTTGTTCTTGTTTTTCAGGTTCATTGGAAATTTGTATTAATTCTTTTAGGTTTGTGGTAGATGATGGTACATCATCCACATGATTGGGGTTAGGGTTAGGGTTGGGGTTAGGGTTGGAGGAAGAAGAGGTTCTAGAAAGAGCCTTAGAACGACGAGCTAAAAGGGATTTGAAATCTTTAAGAGAGATTTTAGGGTTTGGCATTAACCATCGACGAGGCACATCGGGTGCTCGGTGAAGATTCCCTCTGTATAATGAAATTGCAACCATTTCTCTGTCTCTCATCTTCTTCCCCTAAATTCCATACCGACTATATAGTCTTTTCCTTCGATATTCAAATTTTATTTATTTTTTTATTTAAGACAATCTCCATTCTGCTGCCTATCAAAAGTTAACTTAATCGATTTTTTTTAAGTTAACTTGGCCGTTCGATCATGATCGGAAGGTCCTTATTTGAGAACATAATTAGATATAAAAGTTAAATACTTTTTTTCTAAGCTACTTGATCAAAATCAGACGGTTATTAATGTAATGGATGTTTGACCGTGTGAAAAACTAACTGCAGCAAATCATGTTTAAATGTTGATTTACAGTGTTTTTTTTTTTTTTAACATTTCGATTTCGGATGAAAGAGTACCGATCATTCGGAGTTCGACCGTGATGTAAGTATAGTCATGAATAATTGTTTAATTCAACTAGAAAACGAATTTGGGTTATACCATCTCTTTTTTGTTAATTTTTAACTATCAATGTTTTAAGGTGGATCAACATTGTAGGGTGATCCTTCGAACCATATTAATTTTTTTTAATTTTAATCATTGATTTTTTTTTCTTCAAAAAGGTTATCATTGGATCATGCATGTTTAGTATCTTACAATGAACCACCAACAACTATTTTTATTTATTTTTACTTCTCTTCATCTTCTTCCTTTATATTTTTCATTATCTACATTCGTATCTTCACCCGCCTTCATCCATCTTCAAACCAAATTCTTCAAATTTTCAGAGATTTTTTCCTTACCATTGAATCAATGAAGTTATTTTTATCTTTTTTAGTTAAACTAACCCACCTAAATTGACACGAGGAGAATCGAACCTGAGATATTGAGAAAGAGCACACTCCAAGGTCCCAAGCAAACGCCACCAGACCAACCCAAAGTAGGTTAATTAATGAAGTTATTATTTATTAAAAAAATACAAATAATATTCCAAAAACAAAGTGCAATGCATGACCTCGAGCGTCTGTGCACGGATGTCCTACTAATACTATGATAAAACAAGAGTATAAAGCTATTGCTACTTAAATAATTTTAGTGTTGTCACCTAAGTTTACTATCACCCAACTTCATTACACAAACAAATTTTGAAGACTTATTACCTCAGCTAAGTTTACAATCACCCAACTACATTACATAAACAAATTTTGAGACTTGTTACCTATTAGCTTGGAACAATGGCAGAGCCACCGAAATGACATTGACAATGAATGGATGTCGCAACGGAGAGACGACGGAAGCCGTTGATGCGGTAGACAACGACAACAATGCCAATAAAACAGAGCAGTCAATGACAATCAACGGAGCACGACGACATCGTCAACCAAAGAGAAGGCGACGACAATGTAAACAGATAGTGCGCGACGACGTCATTACAAATGGTGTTCACAGGGTTATTGTTAATGAAGAAGATGAAGTGGTTTCAATATTTTTCACACGAAGTTGAGGTGTGAATAGGGAGTGAAATGAAATAGACAAAACCAATGTGATTTAATTGTTTTTATTAATAGTGATTGATCTTTCATTAAAAATGAATGGCTGAGATTGATTCACAGAAGAAAACTAGTGGCATTTTCACGGTCCCTACTAGAAACCACGACAATTGGTTCATACTCCATGATTTTCGCTTTATGGAGTCAACAACCATTGCTCAAGGGGCTAATTAGATGTTTTATCTTGAAAACATAAGTTTTTACTTTTGTTCAAGTAATAATTATACCACTTCTTATAAAGAAAGAACTAACTTGTTTTAGTTACTTAATCAATGTCCCTGCAACACCGGTAAGCAAATCTCCTTTTTACAAAATACGCTGTACGGAGCTGTTTAGTTGTTTACCATTATGGCATAAATTCTGTTTTATTGTTAATCTTTTACTTTTCCAACTTCCAACATTTCCAAAAATAAAAACCAACACAAGTTTTTGAAATTATACTTCCGGACAAATAAAATATTATTCGGAATTATACCATGAGACGTTTTCTACTAAAAAAATTCCACCCTCTTTTGCCTTCTGTTAAAATAGTTGGATATTTGGGACTGCTTTTCTCATCCTACCTGCTTTGAATCAAATCAGTATTTAAGCTTTAATCTATCTATCTGGAAAATGTTATTCTTTGCTACGTAATAAGCATGCCTACAGTTTAGGACCATAAAGAGGCAGACACCAAATCAAATCCAAATTCAGCTGCTTTCATTCTCTCCAACTCATGCTTTGCTTTGATGTGAAGCAAACACAAAAGTTAAGTTCAATATTCTATATTATAAGAAAGAATCGGGACAGCAAATAACGTTGTTACCCTATGAAATCATTATTTTTATATTTTATTTATAGGGGATATAATGAAAATCAAGTTTCATGGTCACTTCTTATCAACAAAGAAAAAAACATCACAGCTGGGCTAAATTCCCTTCACCCTATACAGCTTCCAACACCTAAGCAAAAACTTTCACTAATTCATAATGGAATGTGAAAGTTTTTGCATTTGTGAAGTGTTTTGAAAATTTAAAATACTTCATGTTTTAGCTTTGTAATTAAAAAAAGGTCTTGTTAACGGGGCACTCTTTAACCAAATTTGCAATGTTTTGTCGGTAACAGATGGTTTCACTCACATCTTCACTCAAAATCCTTTCAAAAGTGGTGATTTTGCAATAGAGATATATAAAACAATCATAAAGAAAAACATAACTAATTCCACTTTTTTTTTTAACTCACGAGCCAATTGCATAAAATCCAAAATCATATGCCAAAGGATGTAAATATTAACAGCATATTAACCAAACACAAATTGCATCCAATAGTTCTAGGTTCATAATAATAACCAAAAAAGAAGTAACAATGCATGGTAAGAAACAGCTAACCCAAACTACTGAAACAAGGGACAGAACAAACAAGTAGGAAACTAATAAGGAGCAGTACCAATTAAAGCAAACAAGAAAATAGACACTCGACCAGCAAAAAGTTAACGACCCTAATGGAAATAGAATCCTCATCAAAACTTATCTGCCCTGTCCCTTTTTCTTTTTTATACGCTTTTAAAATTTCGGTTATGGTATGATTGGTCCTCACTTGGCCATCATAACTTTGACAAACTCCTCGTAGTTGATCTGCCCATCACCATCAACATCGGCTTCGCGAATCATCTCATCAACTTCTTCGTCTGTCAACTTCTCACCAAGATTTGTCATAACATGACGGAGCTCAGCAGCAGAGATAAAACCGTTCTGATCCTTGTCAAACACACGGAAGGCTTCCTTAAGTTCCTCCTCTGAATCAGTGTCTTTCATCTTACGGGCCATCAGGTTGAGGAATTCAGGGAAATCAATGGTACCATTGCCATCAGCGTCAACTTCATTGATCATGTCTTGTAGCTCTGCCTCAGTTGGGTTTTGCCCAAGTGACCTCATTACAGTTCCAAGTTCCTTGGTAGTAATACAACCTACAATATGTTACAAAATCAAAACAGTTAAACATACGTCATAAGAACAAAAGATAACAATATATGAAGCTGTATATATACATGGTTGTTGGGTATCCCTCGTACACTACACCATTATACATCACGGTAGAAACAGAAACCTAATAATTCATACTGTAATGGAAAAGATACTCATAAATAATAAAATCCAAATGTGAACATGAATGTCTAGCAATAAGAAACCAAATAACACCCCTCCAATCAAAACAAAATGTTGCCCTATTTTCGATGTCTTATCAATATTTATCTTTTTTTGCGGAACTCACTCTAAAGACCGATTTTACCAAATTATGACAACAATCATATACAAGTCTTGACAATGATAGGTAGGACAAAACTTATGACAGCTAACCCTAAATCCTAGATTTCAACCAGAGATGCATAATGCTCGATCAATTTCCTACAACATTCTAACTTGCCATTCAATTGATAAAAATGGGAATCTCCACATGAAACCAAATTACAGCAACACAAACTCAAAGGTATCCATCCCATATTCAAATATAAGTAAATCTAGCACAAAATTCGCATTAAAATACAAAACAACGAGAAATCAAACAAGCCCCTCTTTAAAAATTCAAAGAGGCTTAAAATCTTACGATCCACATCTACATATACCCATGATTCAAACAAAATTCAGTAACAATAGCAATCAACACAAAAAAAATTCAATCAAGAAAGGAACACTAGATCACGAATAAACATAAAAATAAAAAACAAAACGGTAAAAGATACAAACACGAAACATGCAAAAAAAAAAAATATATATGAATAACTAGATCTAAGAAAGACGAGAAAAAAATGAAAGAAAAAGAGAATGAAAAAGGAATCTGAGAAAAGAGACCATCGCCATCCTTATCGAAGAGGCTGAAGGCCTCCTTGAACTCGGCGATCTGATCATCAGTGAGCTGGTCGGCCATTGGAGGAGGTGAGAGAAAGGCGTTTGTTTGAGTTTGAGTTTGAGAGAGAGAGAGATAAAGAAAAGTAAAACAATAAATGTGGAAAATTAGAGAGGGGATTGAGAATATATATATACACCTTGTACCCGTACCCGAGGCTATGCTCCAAATTACTCTCGTCATTATAAAACCGAATTTTATTATTAAAATTTCTCATTATCCAATTTATTCTTGACAAAATATAATCTATCTACACTATTTTCTAACACTTTTATAATATGGATAAGTTATGTATATTTGATTTTACCTAATCAACAAAATGGTGTCCCGTACGTTGAGTTGGTAGTTTGTACGAGCTTGAAACGAATATGGGGTGTACCTGCAGACAGTTCGATGTTCATGTCAGTTTAGGAGTTAGAATAGAGGTAAGGGTTGAGGTAAATTGTATATTTGGGGATTGTGTAAAGTCCCTTTTAATAAAGAGGAGGTGCATGTGTCGTTGTTCAGCGATTACAGTTGTAGGAACTGTAACCGTCAAGCGTTATTAGATGGCAATCATGGGAGGCA
>Ga0315914_1002272_pt1 | contig 29424 bp, 20 predicted proteins | sample MpolenodulesMG_FD_203920 | JGI IMG/M metagenome (GOLD analysis project Ga0315914, IMG submission 203920) | Medicago polymorpha root nodule microbial communities from Los Angeles, California, United States - elongated nodules | ecosystem: Host-associated > Plants > Roots > Nodule | place: USA...
TATGATCACTGTATGATTAGTCCATCAATATCATGAAGATTGCTCAGTTTCTATTATTATGAAGAATTGATCCTTATAAATTGCCTTAGTTTCTGTTAGTCTAAAGTATGCTCATACGCACACAAATCAAATATGGGAAATTATGTTATGTGGATGAAGAATATGCTTTATCTTTAATGCAATGGATCATTTATCGAAGGAAAATACCTAACTACAAATAAAATACCTAACTACATCTCACAACATTTTAAGACCAGAGTATAAGAGAAAAAAAAAGAGTCAGATATAAATTTAAAGTATTTTTGACTGAAGCATCTAGTAATGAAAAAAAATACACTGCGCTGTTTGTATTGCACTGCTAGAAACTTGTCAAACAAGAAAGTAAACAGGTGAAGGAACCACCTATTTGTCTTGCACTTCAAGAAATAACCTTGTTTGTCTTGCAATACATTTATAATTCTAAGCATGTGAGACTTTTTCAACATGTATATTTTCAACTAACACAAACATTATGTCTTTGATCCATCGACTGTCAACCTAACTAAAAGCTTAAACACATTTTCATTTTTGAATATTGAACAAAGAAGACCAATCATCCATTTTCGTTTCGTTGGCCGATGTCTTATTTGGAGACAAGATAAACTTCATTTGTTATAAATTTGTTGAAATATTTCCGATGTTATATGACAAAAGAATTGAATTGATTGACGATATTTCATATTACTAATTAATTAAGAAAAATGTTAAAGAGTGCACACTTTTTAAAGAAACAAGTAGAAATTTTTTCTCAAAAATTAGTGTATTCAATCGAAGTCAACTTTTCAATAATTTTTAATTTTTAATGGTACGTTTTCATATTTTGCTTGTTTAACTAATGCTATTAAGCCACTTTGTTAGCCTAACCTATTAATCAATTTGTCATTTTTATAAATTTAGAAGATTAAACTGTTCGACTTAAATACTTAAATGACGATTCTCAGGGAGATTAGGTGGGTTGCTCCCCGTCCAGGTGGCTGTGTCACATTTTTTTTTTTTAATTTTTCTGGTATTTTTTCAGTTTTATTTTTATTTAAAAAAATCACAAATGTCACGTGTACCCCGTAAAAAAATAAAAAATAAAATTAATTATACAGTTAGCGTGCCACGTCATCAGGAAAAGGTGACTCAGCGTGCCACCTCAACGAAAATGCACAGTCAGCTGACCTAGGGGGTATTCTAAAACAAAAAAAATTTACAATGACCAAATCCAAAAATTATTTTTTACAGGAGGCAAAACCAAAAATGCTCCATATTACAGGGAGTAAAGGTCTATTAACCCTTCAAATTTTAAGGGATATAGAGAAACTGATTTTTATAATGTCTTGGATTATGCTAATGTAACTGTTATTGAATTGAATATCAACCCAAAATATTATTATAGAGAAACTGATTTTTATTATAAAAGAACCACAAAATGTTGAAAATACTTATGTTGAAATTATTCACCATGTTGATGTTAAAAATGTTGAAACCGTTGATGTTGAATATTAACTTAAAGTTGTAATTTGATGTTATTGATTAGAATATGTCTCTTTTTTATGTTAGTTACATTGATGACAATTTTTTATGTTATTGATGTGATTTCAAGTTTAATTAGGAGATAACTCCTTGAAAAAAATATTATTTATTTATTTAGGGTTCATTTTATTTGACTGACCTCCAATTTGATTGGATTGGTCCTGCATGGGATGAAGTATCATGCAGAGGATCAATAATTTGATCAAGCTGGAACGCTGGATTAAGAATATCAGTATTACTCGTATTTTTAGAGAGGTTAATTGTTGGCTTGATGTATTGGCTAAAATTGGTTGCACTGCTGACTAAGATACTGTGTTTCATGACCTCCTCGTTTGGTTGCACAAGTTTTAGGTGATGATTATAGGAAAGTTTTTTTTGTAATTTCTTTTTAGGCTAAAGCACCGCCGTAAGAAAAAGGAAAAAAAAGAAAGAAAAGGGATATACTTAATAAAGGGAGGCAACACAAAATAATAATTGAAATTCCCCAAAAAAAGAAAATTGAAAAGTTTTTGTTGCTAACTATTTATATATGTAAACACAAGTTATAATATATGAGCTCATTAGTGGAGTTTCTTAGGAGGAGATCCAAGAATACCTCAAAATGATTAAGGAGAAAATATCATGTATATGCTAGAATGAATGTATCCGCTCTTTCCTTCTAAGTGTCCTCTTTTATAGTCATCAATTTCTTGACCTATCAGACTTATCTTTGGATGTCCTGGTCCATTAGTGGAGTTAGTTACTCCTTCTCTATGCAGCTCCTTCGTACAAGACACATGAAGCTGGATCACGTACAGCTTACGTCATTTGTCCATGCAGGATGCATGGTATGCCGTGAAACACTTCTTATGAGGACCACAACTTTCACTTCGACAATAATGTGAGGAAGAGGTGAAGCTCTGGCGGATATAAGCATAACTTCAATGGTAGTGTTGAGCCAACCATGACCTAAATGGCCAAGTTTAGCTAAGCACCATGAAGGGTGGAAATGAGCTAGGCATGTTGAATTGGGGAGGCGAGCTAGTCATAACAACTGAGTTTAAATCTCGATTACTGCATATTATTATCCAAAAAATGCTCTTCTCCCAACAAGATTTGCTCACTCCCAACCAAACTTCCAAAAGGCTCCTAGCGTAAGTTAAGTCACGCTTATGTTAAACCAGTGTGAGTTAACTCACTCTGCGTGAGTTAAGTCGCGCATGTGTTAAACGCAGCGTGACTAAGTCACACTAGTTACAGGTCTACGTAAGTTAACTCACGTTGTTACTGATATATCAGCAGACATCATAGAATGATATGCAACCAAGTCATTAATGACTCGTAATCTTTACACACTCATAATTGAACCGAATTACGGCAGTTTAACAACATAATCACATAAACAATCCAAATTACACAAATTCGTCGTTTATCACACAATCACATAATCACTCATAAACGATCTAAACGATCCAAATTACACAAATTCGTCGTTAATGACGCATAATCACTTAATCACACTTAATGACACATAAACGATCTAAATTACACAAATTCGTCCTTAAATTACCAAAATCACATAATCGCACATAAACGATCAAAATTACACAAATGCGTCGTTAAATTACACATAACACAAATTCATTAAAATTCAACATTAAGGACACAAATTCAAACATATTACACTTCAACGGATCGGACATAAAGATGTAAAATTTTATTTTCAACCATTAACCTAAACATGTAATCAACGGCGCTATCATCTTTGACAAGTTGTAGATAATACACGGTCTTCCAAAAGTCCTCTTCCTTACCCTCCATCAAGTCCACGCATGGCACCTGTACTATTACATGAGATGTTCTTTGATTTTCACCAATATGGATAAAGTATCTATTAAGTTGTGCCTTCAACTCGTGCAACTTGTCGGTGGGGGTTAAAAAGATCTTAACCTTCTTTCTCACGCTCTCGTATCGGACATGAGCTTCAACTAGAACTTGTGCATCTTCATACATGTTTCACTTCACAAAATATAATGGAATAACAAGTATGAGAATAAAACCAAATGAAAGATAAAATAAATAGTTGAATAATTAGAGACCAAAAAATGAGAGTAATAATTGGCGTGACATAACCGGCCACAAAAAAAAAAACCACTTCATATATTTATATACTATATATGATATTAGTTACATATTGGCCACAAATATCCAAATTACATAACCGGCCACCAAAAAATACGTCGGTGTAATATCGACAAAAAATAGGACGAACATCAACCAAAAAGTGTCATAACCTATCTAACTAGACTAGTGATAGTGCATAATCTTCGTCTTCTTCCATGACTTTGAATTCTTGTTTTTGTTTTTCCATAGTGGGAGTGTCACAAATAATTGGATTGTGCTCATTTGTTAGTTTCTTTGGCGGATTTGGCTCCTTAGACATGAAGTCATTGAAGGCGGCTTGTCTATACGCAAAAGCAAAATGTCATTTCTCCGCCTCACCAATCTTGTTATTACTCCACTCCGTACAAGGCGGTGGTAACGGAAAACCTTCTTTCAAAAAAATATGAAGAAAGTAGCCGGGAATTAAACCAAGACACATGATGTTCGAATGTGGGTTAAGTGGTGGAGCGCCTCGGATTGAGAAATATGTCTCACGTATACCTCTTTCGGGCAAAACCAATTGAATAACGGATCTATTGTAGCAAGTTGCAATAATGTGACCCATATCTGGTAATGTCAACCACTTATCTTCAAGCGCAATTCCACTACTACTCTTGGAGGGTGCAAACCATCCAATATATATTTATAACGCTTCTCGGTACCAAATATCGGCAAATAGTAACTCTTATGATTTTTCAACTCATGAATAAGTGCATTACGAACCAATACATGATTTTCCTCATCCATTCCCATGTGCCTAGCTATGACCTGGAATCCACAATTACCATCCCATTTAACATTCACAATATTTTCAATGAAAGGTCTCATGATCATTGGCATTTGTGTAATGCATGGTATATTCAAAAAATATTTTGAAGTAGGCGTCGAAGCTTGTGAGCGGGAGTAAGTGCGAAGACATGCACCTTTCATCTCTGGAACCTTAATCTTGGGCTGTGTGGATTGACTACCGGAATTTTGAGAATCAACACGCTCCCAAGTAGAGGGGATTCGACCCGTGGATGTCGATTTCGGCGTAGAACTCACCCTTTTAGGTGCTCCCTTGGTTACCACTCTTCTTGGAGGTGGAGACAACATTGTGTCCTCCGAAAATCCTAGTTGATGCAACTCCTCTTTGATGTAGAGTTTCATCTTATAAGGGGATCTTTTGAGACGTTCTTGAATGACGTTCCATTCCTCCGTAACATAAAAATGTTCATCAACCTCTTCTCCATGTACACTTAACCTTTGCCAATGAGGGTGTACTTCATCCAATAGAATAGGCAATTTTTCCTTTCTCTTCATGGCAATAATACATGCACAAGGCAACTCGTAGCTTGTCTTTTTCACACAATCTTCTTTATCAAAGCCGAATGTCCTAGAGCGTGCTAATTCGTCATCGATAAAACCCAATGCGGCTCTAGATAGATACCCCTCCAACTCATAGAATAATTTGTGTCTTTTGTATTTGTGTTCCATGACAGTTATGCTCCTCTTAGAACTTCCTTGTATCTCACCTAATTGGATAGCCAGCATTTTGTCTATTTCATCCCAACATGATGTCAAATCTCCCACACTATTTCTCAAATATTGTTTCAACTTTCCATGAGCTGATTCAACAATGTAACAATGTTGGTGGTTCTACACCCTATATGCAAGAGTTTATTCGGCCATGCCCTCACAAATTTCTTCTTATCAGTATTTAAAATTGTGGTTTCAACATATGCAAGGAACTTTAGAAATGGTTCGCATATCTCTTTGAATTTCAATATTACACTTGCATATGAATCCTCCGTAGGAGATTCAACCACCCCTTTCCAAATCCTTATGATTTTCTTAACAAGATCACAATGCTTCTCCTCCTTCGCTTCCTTCACTCTTTCTCAACAACTTTTGCATCTGTAGGCTTCGCTTTGACTCAACAATCCGTGATGCACTTAGCTTTGACATTCTTCCCAATATGAAAATAACAAAGTATATGGTCTATTTCAGGGAGAAATTTGACAACGACGTTCATCAAAGCGTTGTCCCTATCGGTGACAACCACCTTAGGCATGTTGAGTTTTGAGGTCAAAAGACCAACCAACATCTCAAGTGTCCAAGTAAAGTTATCCTCTTGTTCAAAGGAAAGAAAGGCGAAAGCAACATAATACGTCATTTTGGTAGAGGTGACACCGACAATCTCAAATAACGACATTCGGTAGGTATTGGTTTTGTAAGTGGAGTCCATGACCAAAACGTCGGAAAAGTGTTAAGTATATTAATTGACTACGGATGAGCAAAAAAATGTCTTCAAGAGTGGTTTTCTCACTATTTGCTCTTGTGAAATAGACTTATTTATGCTCCTCCAACTTTGAAATCAAGTATTGCATCTCCATCTTGTCACCTCTTTGCCTCTTGCGCCATCTAGTTCGCGCATTGTACACTTGCTTGATGGTCGTCACACTTTTTTCCTTCAAATCTGTGAGAATATTCCTAGGCACTGCCAAGCTCTGTGTCATGTCGATAACTCTTTTCTTCTCCTCCTCTTTTAGTCTACCCGCAAGAAGGTGACCGGCTAACTTTGGCGTCAACTCATGGTTGTGAATTCCACAAAGCATTGCAATCCACCAATCTTTTATATCCTTTTCAAAGAAACCATGCAACCTAAATAGACATTCACATTTCCTTGAGCCCGTGCCTTCAAGGTTCGGTTTCTTCCTCGTCTTAGGTGGTTTGTATTCACCACTCCTTTCACATTGCATCGTCAAGATTGATCTTTTTAAACTAGATTTATTTATAGATATAGTAAATCCAACCCTTGCCGCTTGTCGACGAACTCAACCAAATAAATCATCTCGCTCTCCCCGTCTTTCATTTGTTATAAGAAATGAGTCAATGTCTACTTCAATACTGCGAACGTTGCCAACACCGGTAGGTACCAGTTTAGATTTTTCTTTGATGTGACCAATGTGAGCTTTAAAGGGAATTTTGACTTTCAACTTCGGGTCAACGCCATCATCCGTCACATTTTCAACCATATCACTATGCCTATTGAATGACAAAATAACAAGGAAAAAAAACTTGTGCAACAAGCTAACAAAGAAAAAAAGTGGCGCAAAATTTCAAAAACATAGCATTACACATGCGTGACTTAAGCCACGCTGGGCATTACTCATGTGTGACTTAAGCTATGCTGACTCAACACCCGCGTGCGTTAACTCACATTAGCCCCTGTGTGAGTTAACTCACGTTCAACCTTCTTCCCAAAGTTGACGAACCGAGCCCAAAAACCAGCAAATCAAATGAGTTTAGATGATACATTACCTGATATTTGATGCTTGATGAGCGTAGAAACTTGCTTCCTGACGATTTGCAATGATTTGGAATGAAGATTTTGACCCTGAAAATCGTACTTTTTGGGTTTTTGGAGGTGGAGAGAAATAAAATGGTACTTGAAGTATGGATTGATTATATAGATTTTGTGTTAGTTTTCTTTGGGTATTATATAGATTTTTGGACGGTGGTCGTGCGTTCTCTTTCAATAATTTAATTTGTTTCAAGTGCAAGTTTTTTTATTGTAGTCAACATATATTTCTTTGTTTGCTCTTGATGATGACATGTTGTAATTTCAACCGATGAATGTTATGTTCATTTAGCGGTCAGTTCTTCTCCTCGTTTCTCCTTTCAACATGGAGTACTATAGGTGTCGTTTAGTAAAGAAACACGTAGAAGCAATAAGGAACCAATGTTTAAATTTTGAGATGCCATCTAAATTTAATGTCCGACATTTAGTCTATTTATGGGAAATCAAAAAACGAAAGAGTAATAACATTGCTTAATTTTTGTGAAAGGTAATTAATTTACATTTATAGAAATTAAATTAAACAAATACTTTAATTATAAATTAGTGCTGTATCCAAATAATATTTCAAACTATAAAGGTAATATATAATTACGTATAAATGTTTCCCCCTTAAATTTTGTGATGACTGAACTATGTTTACGAAGACTCTTCTAATTAAGTTCGAATACATGTTTGATCTCAATTTTGTAAATCAGTAACCCACTTCATAGAAGATATATAGCTTCATAGGTATCTACATCAAGAATAGGAAAAACTCACTCGATTTCGGCGAGAGCAAAATTTCTCTTGTGATGACTTAAAATGATAAATTCACATGTATCCGATCTTTAATTATGAATGAAATGCTATAGACATCATTTGAATGCAAGTGCAAAACAAATTTATACTCTCTCTCTTGCTTAACCTTTTTATAAAAGAAAAATTGTTTTAAAATAATTGTACTTTTTAATTTGCAGAAAAATATTAATTGTTATTTTCAATTATACCTGCTAATTAATATCACTTTCACCATTTTCATTTCAACATATTTTACTTTACACTTTGATAACAATAAATACATTAAAAATATTATTCTTTCTCTTTTATTTATACAATTTTCTCAATACATATAAAATGACCAAATAAGTCCGTTAATTTTTTCGTCCATCTAAAAAAAAAAAATCAAGTTAATTTGAAAGGAAGGGAATAGAAATTAACTGACCATCATTTTCTCAAACTTTGAAGATAGATATTTAGTTGCAAACAAAATTTAAATGATCATAGTATTTTGTTATATATTAACCTGTTCAACAAACTACATCTAAAAATAATGCATGAATCTCTAAAACCAAACCAATCAATATCTAACACCCAACCATCTATCTATCATCACTCTCATCACAAGTCCCTACTTTTTCATTTGTTCTCATTCACACTCGTAAGTATATATGCGAATCTCATTTTCATAATCCCCTCATCTTCTTCTTCAATCTTCACACCCCCTTCATTTCCTCTTCACACCCCTCTTTCCTTTTTCAATGGCTTCCATTCCCGTTTTCTCTCCATTCACTCCCATGAAACAAAAGCATAAACCTCTATCTTTCCAACCTCTCTTACGCACTCGTTCTTCCTTTTCCCTTCAAAGGGTCTCAAAGGGTTGCTCTATATCGAGTTTTGCTTGCTCAACTTCTAAGTTTCATGGTGGAAGAGTTGGGTTTAACCATAGAGAAGGGAAATCTTCGTTTCTTAAATTTGGTGTTGATGAAAGTGTTGTTGTTGGTGGTGGTGATGGTGATGTTGGTGAAAGAGATTGGTCTCAGATTTTGTCTGCATTGCTTCCTTTTGTTGTTGCTGTTACTGCTGTTGCTGCTCTTTCTCAACCTTCCACTTTTACTTGGTGGGGTTCCTTAAAATTATTGTTTATTAATTAACACTTGTTTTAAGGATATTGATTTGTTTTTAATCAAAAAAATCAATGTAACTGACAATTAGTGTTTTCTTCTTATTATTCTATAAACCCTTTTGTTTAGTTTATATGAATGTACTTATGCTTGAAAAGTTATTTTTTATTGAGATTATTGGGGACTGTTAATTAATTACTAAACCTCGAACACCTAACTATGAAGCACTGATACGTGGACGCCAATAAAATATTTTGAGAAAATGACATAATTCAATGTAATGAAGTGTGCCGGTGTCAATGTCAAAAGTGTTGGTTATAAGGGGACACCTAGGCTATCATGTGTTTGATTAAAGGCTTGTAAGATAGTACTCCATCCGGTCTCTATTATAAGTAAAAAAATCACTTTTTAGATTCATTGAATAATAGATGTGTTTGATATGTAATATATGAACCTAAAAAAGTAAAATTTGCTTATAATTGAGAGGGGATGGAGTATTATATTAGGCCCCTCTGCTATGGAAATGGAAACACTGTTTTAAGATACTCTGCATTTGCATAGTCAGTACATTTGTGGCCGTTGGACCAATATTAGACGTTCTAGATTTCAAGCTTGATTTTTCGAATTGTCTAGTCTTGATCAAATTGTTCATCAATGTGCTGACTATCTGAACGCAGGCAGGGTATTTTGTCTGCAGGAATCCATATATGTATTCTGACTCCAATTTGTCAATCAATATATTGTGTAACCAAAGTTATTCTACTTTTTTTTATTTCTTTTGTTTACTTTTAAAGTTGTACATTTTGCTTGCTCGTTTTCGATTATGAATTTTTAATTCTATCAGTTAGTTGACGCATATAGAAAGGAATGGTATAAAAATGAAAGAACTGAAATTTCAACTTGTTTTACTAATCAGGGTATCTAAAGAGTTATATGCTCCAGCACTTGGTGGGATTATGTTGTCCATTGGGATAGGACTATCTATGGAAGATTTTGCTCTTGCATTCAAAAGGTTTGACTCTCATTTCTACTTTAATTTTTGCCTGTTTTTCAATAAGTGGAGTAATCCAACTTCTTTCAATATTCATTATTTTGATGATTCTGTTGCAGGCCTTTACCACTTTCCATTGGATTTATTGCTCAATATGTACTGAAACCTGTACTTGGTGTGTTGATTGCAAAGGCTTTTGGCTTGCCTAGAATGTTTTATGCAGGCTTTGTCCTCACAGCTTGTGTTTCAGGAGCTCAGTTATCTAGCTATGCAAGCTTTATAAGTAAAGGGGATGTAGCCCTATGCATTGTTCTTACAAGCTATACCACTATTGCATCGGTTATTGTTACGCCTTTATTAACCGGTCTTCTAATTGGATCTGTTGTGCCGGTTGATGCAGTTGCCATGTCAAAGTCAATATTACAGGTAAGTTTTGGCTGCTTCTAGATTATTGTTTTAGTTGAATCAGTGTTGTCAAATAGAGGCGCTATATCGCTACAAGGTCGCAAAATTTGAACATGTCGCTGTTGTTCTGTGATGCGCTATTTAGTATAAGTGTTGTCAAATAGTGGATGTGCTATAGCATAGCGGAATTGGAACAAACTTCTATTTTCTGTGATCTGTGATTGACAACACTGACCTGAATTTGATTTAATGTCAGATTAATTTGTGAAAATTTTACAGGTTGTTCTTGCTCCGGTGACACTTGGTCTTCTTCTCAATACATATGCAAAGCCAGTTGTATCTATTCTTCGACCTGTGATGCCTTTTGTTGCTATGATTTGTACTTCATTGTGCATTGGCAGCCCTCTTGCTATAAACCGAAGTCAAATTTTGTCAGGCGAAGGTCTTCGATTGGTTGCTCCGGTATTAATATTTCATGCTGCTGCCTTCACCTTAGGATATTGGTTCTCAAACCTTCCATCCTTAAGGTATGCCAACTTTAGAAAGTATATTAAAATATATTGCATATATGCAGATTCCAGTAATTAGTTATGTTTGTTCATTTGGTAGCCTTGTTAGTAGCTAATTCAGCTTCAGGCTTTTAATTTGTGTCATTGCCTTGTGTTAGGATTGAAGTTGGGGAAATATATACATTTTGATAAAGAGCTTTAGGGTTAAATTCTGTCCAACAACTTATTCTTCTCGGTTATTCCTATTGAATGTTGTGAATTAACTGTTTTTTCTTCCTTCTCATTCTTGCTGGGCTGTCCTGTACTGATGCTGGATTGTTGACTGTATCAGCATCCATTTTAATATCAGAGATGTGAAATAAATGATAATGATGCTATATATCTTTCCTATAGGGAATGATTATATATATTCTTATTACTGAGATTGGTACCTCTGAATCAATTTTGGATTGCGGAAAATAGCGGAACACCAAAAATACGCAATGTCAAATAGCAGATAGTGATGCTGGCAAAGAGCAAAAGCCACATAGCAGTTGAAATAAATCAATTATATTTAGAAGAAAAAAAAAAGGCACATTAAGTACATACAGAAAAATGGAATGTAGGCAACGCATAGCTTACATATTGAAAGATCTACGTATTACTGACTCTTTGGTTTTTCTATTTTTAAAATAGGTCCAATTTGGCACACATGCGGTTTTTGTTATTTTCAAAAACCCTAAAATTCTCTTTTTTGCTATTGCCATAGTAGCGAAACTAGGATAGCATCAACTTTTTTCGTAGTAGATTCATCATAATCCGCTATGCTATAGCATTGCTATCACTGATATTTGACCACACTGCATCAGATATAATATTTCCTGTACTAACTTTTTTTTGCAAGTTAGTTTAGTAAAAAAGTTAAAAACCATATTTTATTTTCTACTATATTTCAAGATTTCTGACATCTATCACAATAAATACTTTGTCACAGGCAGGAAGAACAGGTGAGCAGAACAATTTCATTATGCACTGGAATGCAGAGCTCCACACTTGCAGGCCTTCTCGCAACTCAATTTTTGGGAAGTAGTCAAGCAGTTCCTCCTGCATGTTCTGTTGTAGCCATGGCTATAATGGGTCTCTGTCTTGCCTCTTTTTGGGGAAAGGGTTTTGAAATTAAAAACCTGTTGTCATCATTACCTTCACTCAGAACCAATTCTGCTTTTGAGGCCTAACTTCTCGTTTCTTATTTGTTGGCATTGGTTGGAGGATGAATTTAATATAGTGGTACTAATATCAGAGATGGCTAGGAAATGTAGGTATACAAGAAATTTCAAGTGTATAGGTTAGTCGGAAGAGTTTTTGTTAGTAACACTGTATACACGACCATGGAAAATGTATTCATTGTAACGCGGTATAGAAACAGATGCACATATATTATTTATTCTTATGTAACTGCAAATTAATACACCTTGTACATAGACTTGCTACTGTATTATTGATGATTGATTTACTGATTAACAGATCACTCTTGCCGGTTTCTGTGTGAATTCGTGCTGTGTTTATTTGTGCAATTTCTTGTTCCAGCCTGTATGAACCTATGATCTGCAAACCAAGCAAGGTTGTAAATAAGAAAGGTGCTGCTATCACCCCACCCCCTCATTCATACTAGACTCCCTTTATATTTCTTTTTCTTAAAGAATGTCTGTCCAGTTTTTCATGCTAAAAATATCAGTGTCTTGATTGGCACGGAACACTTATTTAGTCTTATATATATAAAATTCAATTAGAGCCACCATATAGTTCTTTCATTTTTTCTTTTGAACGAAACAAAATTTTATTAAGCAATCAAATCAGTTGCAACAGAAGAAGCAATACAAGGACGTTCCTCAATTCAAGCAGTATCCGAAGAAGATAAAACAAATTTAGCTAAAAAAAATAGCCGTCATATTAACACTATGTTTAACATGACTTAGTGAAAAGGAATTAAAATAAGAGCTAAGACGATTACAATCAGCAAACACTATACTGAAGTAAGATTGATTATTTGAAAGGTTGTGAACACCACATACCACATGGGGTTTCCAAGAAATAGGGGAATTGAAAGGCTCAGATGTATCAAATCTTACATGTGTGTTCAACATTAAATTGTAGTCATCAGCTACAGTCCAAGCCCTAAGAACAATATCCTCTACAAGAACTTGTTTCCCATCAAAACATGATTTGTTACGAGCAAACCAAATACCATAGCATAAAGAAAGAACATATGAGACAACATCTAATGATGAGTGAGAAATGACTTGTCCAAGTCAAGGTATGAAAGGGGGAAGAATCCTTAAATAGAACACTCAAAGGAGAGTGAACCCACACCCTTTTCACCCAGGTTCGTCGACATTACCACAACAAGGACAAAAAGGATCAATCATCATTTCTTTATGGATCAACTTCTTTTAGTGGGGAGAGAGGCAATCATGAAAAATTCTCCGGGAAAGATAAATATGTTTGTGATGGTGCGGATGTTACAAAGCTTTAGCCAAACCTCAAAATTGACATTACGAGTATAAATTTAAGAAAGATCGGATTCCTCTCGCTTCCTAACGGAGCGATACACACTTTTAACTAAGAAAATGCATTTCTTATGAGGGCCCCAAATGTGAGAATCCATACATGTTGGTGTTGGTAAATGGAGCTGGGGTATTTGCATGGTTTGAAAAGGCAAGAAAGTCACATTTATTGACGGTACATTCTAAATTCCAAGGTTATGATAAATAAGTTGAGACACTTGAAAGCATTTTGTTTTAGAGACATCATACATGTACTCTCTTCGTTTCAAAATGAGTGTTACTTTAACCAAAAAAAATTGTTTCAAAATGAATGTCACTTTACATTTCCAATACAACTTTAATTTTTTTCTTCCAACTTTACCCTAAATAAATATTCAAATTTTTCTCTCACACAATTTTCAATTCAACTTTAAGTTTGTCTTTTTCTTATAAAGTAAGGGCACTTTAGTAAAAGTGTTATGTCTAATGATTATTTTCTTATAAAGTAAGGGCAGTTTGTCTTTTTCTTGTAGCACCGCTGCGCGCCGATTGTGTTCATGTTGTCGTTGCTGTGCTGACCCGTCTTGGTGTCGCCATCAGAGGGCTCTTATTCTTGAGTTGTATCGTATGAGTATATCAATTGGCCTGTTTATTTCCCATTTGATGGTCGAGCCATGCCAACTCAAATTGGTTATGAGTAATTTAACCAGAAAATTCTCAATCACAATATTAAGAAAGAATCATATGTCAGATGGTAAAGGGAAAACCCACTCGGTGTCGATGAATAGAAAAATTAAAATATGAAAGAAAAGAAAAGAAAATATAGGGGGATTGAAAGAATTTAAAGAGCTTAAAATTGAACTTTGAAGCTTATGAAACAGTAAACACAACACAACATTCACAGAGAAAGATGCAATAAGTTTAGACACGAGGAGACAACTGCTTGCAAGCGTTGGTACAGCTGTAGACGGAAACCGCCGAAGGTCCGACGAAGGTCATAGTGCCGACGGCTAAGGGTGTGGTTGCTGAACCTTGGGCGGCAAGGAAGGGTTGCGACATAAATAAATAAGTTTCTTTTTTTGTTCTTGAATAAATATTCTGGTGGCACCATATTCATTGATACCACAAAGGGAGTGTCTATTTACAACAGTGTTTAGTGTTTAATAGGGGAAGGACTCCCCATTGTAGATGGTCTTACTATTGAAGCAGAACCATAAATTTCAAACGAAAAATAATCAATACTTACAAATTCAACTAATCCCTTATCATCATATCATTATCACAATTTATTCATATATATCACAATCATTACACTCTTTTAATTATTATCAACACAAGAGATAATTTCTTACTAAAATATCACTAATAATAAAAACTTATCAAAATACATCAATTTTGCGTTAACTTTGAATATGACTATGTTAACTTTGAGTTTCTAGAAGAAGATAGTTGTCTCTTCAACCTCTAGCAAGAGATATATTTCACTTTTTCCGTCTTCAATTTCATGGGCAGCTTCATCCCCAACTCTCTCCTCATTCTCATTCTCACCCCTTCGTCTGCCTATCGCGACCTTCCTTCTCTTTGACTCGTTCAGCACCTTTTCCTTTTCTGGTTTTTTTTCATATATATATATATATATGAAACAGGTGGTGGGTCCTTTGTCAAAATTAGTAATTCCACCTAATTCTAAATCTTAGATTTATTTCTTACCAAATGAGTTTGACTCACTCTAACCTTGTATCTTGTCAAATTCTCCAACACTAATCCAAAATAAAAAAACATAAAAGATTTCGTAAATAGTGTAAATATTCGTAATTAATAATATTATTATATTAATAGATATCTATACTATATATAATGAAAACTACCCCTTTCAACACTTTTGGGTTAGATTTTTTTTTCAAAAATATCCTCAATTTTTAATACAAATAACACATGTAACAAATAAATAAAAATAAATTTTAATATTAAAACAAATATAACAAACACGATATGAATATATATATATTCTTTATCATTTAAAAAGTGTAACAAATTAGATAAATATGTTTATACTTACTTTTTCATCATTCCAATTATACCTTTAAATAACTTTTTCTATAATAAAATTGTTGTTGGTGTCATTAAAAAAAGAATTTAGATTTTTTGTTGTTGTTATATTGTATTATTGTTGGTGTCTTTGAAATAGATAAACATGGTTAGTTTGATTTTTTATAACTTAAAGTTTTAATCAAAAACAAAATTTAATAAAAAAAACACCGTTGATCATTTTCAAACATTAGCGCAATAAAAAGAACGGAAAGACGAACACGTGAATGCCCATCTTTTCGCTAATAGATATAGGTTTAGTATAATATTAGCATTCATCCACAAAAAATAATATTATTAGTATTAAAAGATTTTTTTTATTTGATAAATTAAATAAAGAACATAATGGGGTTGAGTTCATGTTGTGAGGGATATATAGAAACTGATTTTAATGTTTTGGATAACGCTACTGATATTGTTAATGAATGGAATATCAACCAAATATTTACTCAAGGACGTATAATTTTATTTTATTTAAAAAAAAAAAAAAAAAGGTTTGATGAGTATTTGAATGCCACATCAATTGAGCTATCCGGAGAGGAATCTTGTAGGACATGAATAAAAAATTGATATCATCTTAAACTTGTATTTTGATATTATTGGTTAGAACATGCCTTTTTTTTAGGTTATTTATGTTATTTACAATTTAAATAAAAAATTGTTATTTTTGAGATTTTAGTGCTTCTTTTTATTAGATTTCAATTTTTAAGATTAGAACAAAGCCTTCAAATTGTTACGACCATGTGTGTAACAGAAAGAAAGAAAAAGAAGAAAATACAAAAGAATATATGAATATAAATTAGAGACTAAATAAATAATTAACGTTTTTTTTAAGGAAAATAAATAAATAATTAACGTTGTTGATTCATCATCTAATATCAATGTTGCAAATAATGTAATTTATAATTTTCCATAAAATAATAGAATGTTAAATAATTTTATGGGATTATTTATAAAATATAGATATTTGACTTTTTTTAAGCATAATACATAAATGTAAGAGTGATTAAAATCTACAATCACTTTATATTTCTGGTATATATAATATTAATTCGCATGTGAGATACATGATTTAAAGAGTCATCTTTAATAGACAAAGAATGAAAGATATATGTATTTTTTTTTTTTACAAAGAGAGATGTATGTATTCTTTGCAAGATATAGCACTGGTTCATGCATTTAATTGATGGTGTTGTTTGTGAATGAAATACATGAATCCAAGAATCATGTTTAATTCATGACAATGAAGGAAAATGAATTGTTTATGATTTATTTAAATATTCAAGATTGAAATTTTGAATTTAAAATTTATTACATAGTAACTGTGTTTTTATCTTTTCTTTATTTAATAAAATATGGATACATTCACCAAGGTCCGATAGATTTCTAAAATGATTCTCTTTGTTAATTGATTCAAAGAGATCTAGCTCCACCACAATCCAAACAATTTTGTCACCATGTAATTCATCCTTCTGGTGGTGCGACGAGGTTCGTGCTCCGCACCACCATAACCAGTCCTTCTAGTGGCCTCGCCGCCGCACCAGTGATGGATTCTGGTTCGTTTTTCAGTTTGCGGCGGCCCCTGAAGCTCTTGGTTGCCTCTGTGTTCGTGGGTTTTGATGGTGGTGGATCTCTGCTCAACAGGTTTCTCTCCTTCCACCGGTAATCTTCGTCTCTTTTGTTTAACCCTCCTTCGTCGCTTTTCCTTTGGATCGTCGTTGTTGCAAGGAACAAGGAGGATTGTGAACCCATACCTGAGTTAGTGACAGATTGGCTGAAGCTCTTCTGCTTGTGTTTCGATTTGGGTTCGTTTTGGATTTTGTCGTGGGTTTGGTGTGAATTTTCGTCGGGTTGATTATTCACTGTTGTCTGCGCTGTTATTCTGTGTGTTTTTTTTTTATGGTTGTGTGTTCGTATCGATCTGCTTGTACTGTATTGTCCGTGTTTTATGATTTAGTGTTTCAGATCAGAGATTGGGTGGTAGCAGATGTGGCCTATTTTGTGTGGTTCAGTTTCGCAAACCCAAAAGGGTTTGGTTCTTTAACCCGAAAGGGTTGTTTAGTTACTAACGTGTTGGACTCATCCCTCGATTTGGGTTCAATCACGTATATACTTTGAAACCGTTTGAGCTAGTGTTCCTGTCCTTGACTCTATAATGTTCCAGGTTTGTTGAGATCTGCAGCTCTCAAGACTTCATGGATGTGTTTACATTGATTTTTGGTAATGTAAACTCCATTATCCATCAATGGTCATAAATGTATTTTTAAAGGGGATCGTTCAAGTCACGTGGCTTATGACATCACTTCATGCATTCTTTAAGAACATTAATGTCAGAATTGCATCCAATATTTTTTAATAACAAGTTGTCTCATGACAACATGATAGAAAAATGTTTAAGTGAGCATGTTAAAAAGAAGAAGAAAGATAAGAAAGATGAAAAGAAATACAAATTACAAAAGAAAGAGAAAAATAAAGCAAGAATAGTAATATTAAATTGCAAGAATGTAAAGGGTGGTTGGAATCTATCAATCCATACACTCGTGAACCCATTTTCTCCGCAGCGGGGGTGTTAGAGTTTAAGAAATCAAGAAACCAACTCCTTGTTCTTATTACAAACTGATATATATATATATACCTTGTAGGAAAAACTACCACTAAATCCTACGGTCTAGATTAAAAATAGAAATAACTTCTTATAACTTCCATGCACTAAGACACTAGGAAATAACTTCAATACACTTCAGCCTTGTTTGCCGCTACACGTTCCACTTTTCCTTATTGCACTCCAACTTTAACTTCCCTGGTCGAAATTGCGGTGTGTCGAAGTCTGTATGTTATTGGTCGAAATCCCTTTTCACTTTGCAGCATGTCGAAATAACCCATCTGCCTTATCGAAAATATAATCATGATTTCGACCAAATATTTCATTTTTGGTATTAACAGGATTCCTCCTCTCCAGTACTGACTCCTTTTCCGTCTCAGTCTTGTGATTAGTAGGGAACTCTTATGCTCAAAAGAGCTTTTATGCATGCTGCTTGTTCATAGGGTTGTTGTTACGTAGATCTTGATACCGTGTTGACTGCCGATCCATTCGCCAATTCTAAACCCTTTTTAATCATATAGACGCTCACTCTTCATCTTTTTTTGTAATTTCGTTTCGTTCCCGTACGTGGGTTAGCTGGGTTGCGCTCGTGAGAAGTGTTTGTGTTGTTAGGATTAACTAGGGTTGTTCCACTGGTTTATATTATCATGTTTTATTCACATTTGAATTGTACCTGGGTCAGGTCTAATGTCCCTCAGTCTCTATATCTCTTTATTTTATTTAATCAATTTCTCTTTTTGCCTATTTTTTTTTATTCAAGCTGGTTGTGAATCAATTAACAACAATATTAAATGTTATTATGACTAGTTTCTTAGCATGACTTAACTTGTTTAATTTTGAGTCATTCCATGTCAACAAAAAAAATTAATTGTTTATTGAGACTGAGAATTGGTTCGTTTTGAAATAAGAAAAAAAGATTGTTATGTGTTGTTTGTTATGACATTTTTTTTCCAATAAATCCATATGTTTCACAATGATGCGTCTTACTTATGTTCTCTATTTTGATTCATGTACATATAGCCTCTCTTTTTTTGGGTACAAGTACTGTTCTGGACTGGTCAGAAGACCAATCACACGTTGACACGTGACCTAAACTTACATCGCCTTAAGGCTCGGCGCCTAAAGGAGTGCGCCAGCTTGAATGCACTGTACCACACATAAGCACGCCCTCGCGGGAGGATCACCCTACACATGTCCTCCTCTATCCCTAATCACACGCCGCATAACCCGGAGACGGTTATGATCGACGCGCGCATATATATGGGTGAACTTGCTTCACCCTCAAGGCATGATTCACTTTTCACAACACTTTCTACACGCTCTTTCTCAGTTCCATTACTGACTTGAGCGTCGAAGTGCTAACGTGCTTGCAGGCACGTTTCGTTCCACCACAAAGACTTATCGTCGCCGTGCCGGAAGCCGTTACCATCACACAGGAGCATTCTTTGTCGCCGTTGCCACTCATCCATTCTTACCACACTGATCATTTAGCGCTAGAAGGAGGGTATCAATTGCTAACTGCCACAGTCCAACGATCCTCCACCGCAACCGTTTTTTGTTACGCGCATCTCCGTCGTAACCGTTTTCAGTTACACGTTTCTCCACCGCAGTGGTTAACATATAATGCTCCTTTCTCAGAAGTGATGGCCGGAACTCACAGGAGAACGTCCGCGAGCCGTTCCTCTAATGCACAAGTACCGCACACGGTTTAGATCCTCCAAACTTGAACGGTTCCGATTCTCAAATTGGTGAATCCTAAAGGAGACGCCATATAGTTCTTTCATTTTTTTCATTTGAACGAAACAAAATTTCATTATGCAGTCAAATCAGTTGCAACAGAAGAAGCAATACAAGGACATTCCTCAATTCAAACAGTACACTAAGAAGATAAAACAAATTTAGCTAAAAAATAGTCGTTGTATTAACACTACATTTAACATGACTTACTGAAAAGGAATTAAAATGAGAGCTAAGACTATTACAATCAGCAAGCACTATACCAAAGTAAGATTGATTATTTTAAAGGTTGTGAAAACCTCACACCACATGGGGTTTCCAAGAAATAGGGGAATTGTAGTCACCAACTATTGTCCAAGCCCTACGAACAATATCCTCTACAAGAACTTGTTTCCCATCAAAACATGATTTGTTACAAGCAAACCAAATACCATATCAAAAAGGAAGAGCATATGAGACGACATCTAATGATGAGTGAGAAATGACATGTTCAAGTCAAGGTATGAAAATGGGAAGAATCCTTAAATAGAACACTCAAAGGAGAGTGAGCCCACACCCTTTTCACCTAGGTTCGTTGGCATTACCAGAACAAGGACAAAAAGGATCAATCATCATTCCTATGTGGATCAACTTCTTTTAGTGGGGAGAGAGGCCATCATGAAAAATTCTCCAGGCAAGATAAATATGTTTGTGATGGTTTGGATGTTACAAAGCTTTGGCCAAAACTCAAAATTGACATTACGAGTAGAAATTTAAGAAAGATCGGATTCCTCTCACTTCCTAATGGAGAGACACACACTTTTAACTAAGAAAATGCCTTTCTTACGAGGGCCCCAAATGTGAGAATCCATACATGTCAGTGTTAGTAAAGGGAGCTGAACTATTTGCAAGGTTTAAAAAGGCAAGAAATTCACATTTATTGATTTTACATTCTAAATTCCAAGATTATGATAAATAAGTTGAGACACTTGAGAGCATTTTGTAGAGGAAGTCAATCATCTTTTGAATTGTTGATGAAATGGCATGTTCCCACTCTTCAAAGTCCAAACACATCCACAGTTCAGAACCATGGATAGTTCACCAAGTATAGCTTGGAACCCAAAAAATATACTCCCTCCGTCCCAAATTAAGTGAGACATTTGCTCATTTAACACATATTAAGACATGTATATAAGTGAAGGAGTAGGCATGACAATGTGGCGGGGTGGGGACGAGTTTTACCTTTCCCGTCCCCATACCCTACTCCCAAATATTAACTGATTACCCTACCCATATTCAACGGGGATGAGAAATCGAATCTCATCCCCATCCCTGACAGGTTTGGGTATCCCCGCCCCATACCCATTCCCGCAGTGAATAATTTTTTTTAATAAAAAAAAGTATTTTTCAGCCCCGGACTCAATGTTGTAATGCATGATCCTGCAAAGAGATAAAGGTGATCGATGTCTATGGTGATGGAGAAGAGAGAGACTGAGGGTGTGAGATGTGGAAGGAGAAGCGATAGAACTTAGAGAAGTGAGGGTCGTATGAAAGACTGAGAATTTGATTGTGTGAGTTAAATGATTTAGGGTTTAAGTTTCTGTTTATATAAAAAAGGAAAATAGATTGATTTTTTACATTCGGGACGGGTTTAGGTATGAGTTCGCGGTGGGTACTTATATCCCCATTACCCGTTCCGTACCCGTGTTTTGAAATGGGGGAAAACCTTAACCCATACCCAAACCCAATCAAAGCGGGGAATGAGCTTTGTTGCCATGTCTGTGAAGGAAATATTAAAATGGTTTTAAGTGCTCCTGTCAAGTATTAGTGCATTCACTATTATCATAAATGCAAAATGGAATATATTGAAGGGTTAAACATGTTTTTAGTCCCTATAAATATACCAACTTTACGTTTTAGTCCCTCTAAAGTTTTCCTTCAACTTTTAGTCCTTTACGTTTTAGTCTCCCTATTTTTAATTCAATTTTTTTTGTTTTTTATAAAATTGTGTAGAAATGTGTAGAATATTTTAAAAATCTCTCCCAAAAAATTAGAATTTTTTAGCAAAACATAAATTAAATATGAAATTTGAACCACAAAAAACATAAAAATTTATTTAAAAATAGGGAGAAAAAGTAGTGATTGAAAATTGTCAGATGAATATAAAAACAATATATTTATATTTTTACTAAAATTATCAAAAATATAAAAATCTCACACACGTGCTTAAGACAAATATCCAAATATATATAATTTGTTGATTTGGTGTTAACAACTAATACTTTTCGTGAAAAAAAACTTTATAATTTAAACTAAACTTACTTTAAATTTATGCTAACTTATATGTCAATAATTTAATATTCACTATATATATTGTGTATATTAATTTTTAATTTAGTTTAAATCATATTTCTTAGTAAAATATAACAAGTAAGTTAATTTTGCGTGTTTGACACGGTATCATACTAGTAAATTAATAAATTTAGTCTTAAATATACTTTTGCCCTCTTATTTTATTTTTAAAATTTTGATCCCCTATTTTCAAAAATATGTTTTTTAGTCCCCGATTTGAATTTTACTCGAAGTTTTTTTTTTTAATTAAAAAGGGAAATAAAATGAAAATATAAATTAAATTAATTTTTTTAAGGAAAAAATTAAAATAATTAATAAAAAGATTAATGACACGGAGGACTAATTTCTCATTCAGTTTTAATATAGGTTTTATGTGTCGGGTCGGGTCGGCTAAACGTACAAAAGGCCCATTACCCGCGTTTGCGTAGGAACAACGTACGAAACACAAACCTATAAATATGATAGTTAGGTCACAATCTTCTTTACTTTACTGTACTCAGTTCTCTTCATTTCTCTTCCCGCTCTCGCGCGCGATCTCTCTCTTTCTCTTATCGATCAGATTGCTGAATCTTACAACAATACTTTCATTCAATAATCTCTGTGTTTCTTTATTTTGTTTCCGAATCGAAATTATCTGAAATTCTGAATTTGTTTTCAATCTTTTTTTGCAGGTAGGTAGGTTAACATGACACCATTCCCTCTTCTCCAACGCTTCCTCCATCTCGACGACGATAACAATTCTCGCTGGCATCAAAACATCGATCGGTTCATACCGAATCGATCTGCTATCGATTGGGATCACGCCACCAGCATCCTATCAACAACTACTACGAATGTTAGAAAAGAGAATTTGTGGCTCGCTTCAAACGTCTATCAGAAGAAACTTGCTGAAGCCGCTGACCTGCCAACACGTATTTTAGCTTTCCGCAATAAACCTCGAAAACGCAACGTTCTTTCTCCTCCTTCTCCTCCTCCTTGCCCTCGGTCCAAACCTATGAGATATATTCCTAAGGTAATTAATCATTATCTTTTTGCTTGTTGAAACTGCGAACTTTGTAGCACTGACACCTCTGATCAAATATGTGTCCGGTGTCAGACACATGTGAGTGTCCAACCCAATACGATTACATTCAATTAATTCATTTTTCTCGAATTATTATTGGCGTTGACGTGTTTGTTTGTATGGTGTCTCTGTCTAATAGAAAAATGTTAATTGAGAAATTCCCGTTTTCTCATTTATCTTGGATCACTCTATTTCTCTAACAAATTTGGAAATTTTCGATCACATTCTGATTAAAACTTTTAAATATTATTCTTTCAATTGTTTGTAGTTAGTTAGTTATATGCCATTTTTTATTCTAATTTTATGTGTTTTGTGACAAAATATTGATTTTGCAGACTTGTGAGGGTACTTTCGATCTTCCTGATCTCTCGGACGATTTTTCCTTGAATTTGTTAGATTGGGGCTCACGTAATGTCCTTAGCATCGCACTTGATCATACCATTTATTTTTGGAATGCCTCAGACAATTCCGGGTCTGAATTTGTCACTGTCTATGAAGAAGAGGGTCCGGTCACAAGTGTGTGTTGGGCTCCAGATGGACGCCATATAGCCGTTGGGTTGACCAATTCATATGTTCAGCTCTGGGATACCGCTGCTAACAAACAGGTAAATACCGTTTGTGTTCTTTGTATTCACCATAGTGAACATCTTCGTTGTATTGTTTTCAAACTGGAAATGGTTTCTAATATTTTCATGTTTTTGTGGTTTCATTTTGGTCACTGCAGCTAAGGACATTGAAGGGCGGACACAGAGCAAGAGTGGGCTCACTGGCTTGGAACGGTCATATTCTCACAACAGGAGGTATGGATGGTAAGATTGTAAACAATGATGTTAGATTGAGATCTCAGATCATCAACACATACAGGGGACACCGACGTGAGGTTTGTGGGCTCAAATGGTCACTCGATGGAAAACAACTGGCAAGTGGGGGTAACGATAATGTCGTTCACATATGGGATATGTCTGCTGTTTCTTCAAATTCACCTACCCGTTGGCTTTATAAGTTTGATGAACACAAAGCTGCTGTGAAGGCACTGGCTTGGTGTCCTTTTCGGGGTAATCTATTGGCTTCTGGTGGAGGTGGAGGTGATTGTTGCGTAAAGCTATGGAACACGGGCATGGGTGAACGCGTGAATTCTGTTGATACGGGATCGCAAGTATGTGCTTTGCTCTGGAGCAAAAATGAGCGCGAGCTTCTTAGCTCACATGGTTTGACTCAAAACCAGCTTACCCTTTGGAAGTATCCTTCAATGTTGAAGATTGTCGAGCTTCACGGTCACACCTCAAGGGTGCTGCACATGACACAGAGTCCAGACGGGTCTACTGTGGCATCTGCAGCCGCAGACCAGACCCTGAGATTTTGGGAAGTCTTTGGAACCCCCCCAGCAGCACCACCAAAGAGAAATAAGATGCCCTTTGCTGATTTCAACCGTATCCGTTGAAGTTGAATAGATTGTTCCATTATTCGCTTTTTCCACTGCCACCGCACGTTTGCGAGTGTTTCACCGTGAAAATAGAGAAGCTACTATTTGTAGCTTTACTGTAGACGCTCTTTTACTTTGTTCCCACCGCCAAAACAAACACTCATCAAGTCTTTTTTGGTAGTCTTACCCTTAGAGTGTGTTTGGTACACTTAGGTTTTTTGATAGTCCTACCATACCCTAGTTTTTGTAGGTGCACAAATGTATAGATACATACCAATTTTTTTACGGGAAGATACATGCATTTATATGGTAAGCAAATGCTTATATAATTGTTTGGTCAGGTAATCTGAGTAAGTTAGCAGTTGGTGAGGTCTGGTTGTGCGCTGTTGCTTGTTGGTGTCGCGAGGTTTGTTGTTGGTTGTTCGGTTTTGCTTACTGAAGTGAGGGGTGGAAGGTGTGGCACCTTTGTGATTTGTGTTTTGTTTTACTCTATGGTTTACACTTGGTGTCTTCCTGCGTAAAGGTATGTATGGTGTCTTCCTGTGTAAAGGTATGTATGGTGGGGGGATTGGTGGTAACTTGCTTGGTGTTGGATTGCATCTTATTTTTGGTCCTATTCTGTCTTTGTTCTGCTATGCTTTTGTTGGCCTGGCCTGGTGGTAAACTCGGTCTCGTTTTGGAACCAGTTCCGCTTCAGGTTTTGGAGGTTAGTCCGTATTTTTAGGGGCGCTCTGGTTGTGCTTTTGGGTTTTTTCTAGGCCCTTGTTAGCTTCAGTTTTGGTTGCTGATGTGTTGTTATTGCTTTTCGTCGCATATTTTGCAGTTTTGAAGGACATTTTCCTGGTTTTAGTTTTAACTTTGTACCTGTATAGTTGGAGTTGGGGGCTATTTGTTGTGGGGGCAGGTTTAGTGTAGTTTTGGCTTCATCTGTTTCTGTTTTTCTACAGTACTCCCTCCGTCCCACAATACATGACACAGTTGACCATATTACGCATGTCAATGCATAATTTTGAGCTTATATATCTTGAATAATATATTAGAAAAAATTATGAAAATTTGATATTTTGAAAATACTCATCGAGACGAATCTAACGACATCTTATAAGATATTATTTATCTTTGTATATTAGTAGAAAAATATGGTCAAAGTAACTTAGGTCAAAATTGCAAATTTTCAAATAGGTCATCTATTGCGGGACGGAGGGAGTATGTCGCTGCTGTTTTTAGCCTCTGAACGTTAACTAGCGAGGTCTCAGGGTTTATCATGTTTGTGAACTTTATCCGCATCTTCAAGTCCAAAGTCGTAGCCATGTCCGTAACCTCCTCAGTCGACTATATTTCAGACATTAAGCCAACTACCATGTTTGTCTCCGTCAAATGGTCAAATGATGGTCCTTCAAGGAGACAGTGCATGTTTACAAGCACTGCTGCAAGAGTTCTTGTACACCTTGATTTATCTGGGCACTGAATTTTACTTTAGAATTAACTTGGCACAGTAAAAAATGGAAATTTTGTAATCTGTGTGCAACTGCAACTCATTTGTTGAATTGGTGTTTTGAATTGCCTTCGTTGTCATATGTCCAAATTCTCTTTTGCTTACTCTATTACTGGATGTTTCTTTGTTCATTGTTTCATTAAATTCAACCAAAAGCACGCCTTGTTGGGATGTTCATTGAGCTTTAAAATTAGTCGTGTCATTGAAGGTTTTTGCAGTACTTTTAGCTAAGTATATTTATTTTAATACTTGTTTGCCGCTCCCACATGATGTAGTAATTAATGTTAAGCATGAAAGCATAAAAGCTGAGAGAGATTGATTGTTTTCTTTGTAGTTCTTGGACTTACTTTCTGGCTATGGTGGTGGGAGCATAGCTGCAATTCAAAGGATGGTACTTTCTTGGCCCTGTATTTCTCTGCCTTAGGCTGTCAAGGTAACCTAATTTACTAGGGTTGAGACTTTTTTTTGCTGCTTCTACATAAACTCTTGTTTCTCCCACTGGCCACTGCTCACATGGTTCACTGTTGTCACATTGCTGGTAAGGTACGATGACTTCTCCTTCTCTATTTCGGATCTCTTTGTTTTTGAAATAAAAAAGTGTGTTTTTTTGTATTTCTTAACTCGCTTTTCTTTGTTTTGATAGAGCAATGTATCTTTACCGGTCTATGTTTCCTTTCTTGACTTATAATCTCTCAAGACTCTATTGGACTTGGGGTTTCGTCTTTAGATGTGATTTTTTTTTCAAATCCATTTATTTGTTATTTCAAATATACACTTTGTTCTGATGTTTCTATTTTGGTTTGGCACTTAAACTTCGGTCTTTGTGGGGTCTCATCAATGGGTATTGATGTTCAGACTTTTGTATGGTTCTGGTTTATTTGTGCTCGTCTTTTCCTTTTAACTAATATTGTTTTAATCATTATTTGGATTACTCTTTGGAGATGTTGTTTAACGTATTGTGAGTTGCAGGTGTTTTTGCCTAAAAAATTGTTGTACTAAAAGGTATTTTTTCGAGCTATCTTAAGTTGTTTTCGTGTTTTTTGTTAACTACTATTATTAGTTTCATTATAGCTGATTTTCTTTTTGTGATTTAGCTTTTTGTATTCTATATGCAAAGGCAGTTTTGTATACTTTTAATAAGATTACCATACTAATTTTCTTAACATGTGATGCTGCCCAACTAAAATTGCAGGTTTGAGCTCAACGGATGGGTAAGTAACTAAGAAGAGGATGGAGTAGTCAAAACATGGCTTATTGTTTTTATTATTATTATTGTTTAAGTGTTCATGTTTGATTTTTATGTATTCTAGTTTGGTTTGTTTACTTGGGTTAATAGGCTTAGTTTGTTATCATTTCTTTTATATACTTGCATTTGTGGCAGTTTGTGTAATCTTTAGTTGCCTCTTAATCTTGCTTTGGCACTATTACTATTATAATTTTTGAGGACTGTAGAATCTTATACATATAGGCTATTAGTAGTTTTTGGTGGATTGAGTATGTATGCATCTGTGAATTCTGAAACTGAATTTTTACACATCAAAGTCCATGACTATCCTGATGACACAATTTGTGCAGATGTTTATGGATTTTGCGTAGTGCATTCAGACAAGGGCAATGAGGCAGATGATAGCTGTCTAGAAGAGAGCACAGGTATATTTGATGGAGTTTGATTTGTTTCAAGAGCCATATGTGGGCATGGAATATGATTCTCAAGCTGCCAGGAAATTTTATGTTGAACATGCTAGATGGGTTGGATTTGTTTTACGCCGTTATGCAACGTCGATGTTCTGGAATCGATGGCAGGACTCTTGCTCGTCGACCTGGATGTAACAAACAAGGATTGTCACCAAATAGCTTTCCACTTAGTTAAGTAGATCTTGGTTGTTTCTTAGGCATGAAGTTTAGCATATTTGTTTAGCATATTCAATGTCCAAGCTTGTGCATAATAAGCATGTTTTCTTATTTTCATGCATCTGCTTTCCAACGGAGTCTGCATGCAATGCATTCACATCTTCTTGATCTAGTATTCACATTTTATATGTCAGGTGTATTTCTAAAATATCTCTACAAATATCTATTTGTCATGATTTAATTGGATTATGTGTAAAAAAGTTTTACACCAAGAAAAAATATCATTTTGGATTAGTGTAAATTGCGACACTTTTTATCCAGCATTTAATAAACGAGTTTCATTTATTATTTAATTGTTCAACTTGTTTTTATTTTATTATTTTTTGAAAAAAATACTCAAAAGCTAGTAGACTCAACTCCATCACTTTAAAATATAAAGTGAGTAATATCAACTATTAATTAGCAAAATCAAAGTTAAACATTGCTCAAAAGAAAAAAAAATACATCAGAGATAGACATTTCACATACCTCATAACAAATCATACATTTAGTAAAATAGCAATTTTAGTTTTCTTTCTTATACTTTAGTCACTTTGAAGAATCTAAATCTTTAATCCTTAATCTTTAACAATTTTTTTTATTTTGACTTAATCAATTTTTTTTCTCATAGTGTATATTCACGTTTTACATCATAGGAATACGAAAGTTGGCATCCGGTATCATTTTGTCCTGTCAACAAAGTATTGGTTGAAAGCTTCCATCAAGTGGGGTATAAATTACAATGTTATCAACAATTGGATGTTCACTTCCATATTAAACCGTTGTTTAAGGGGGAAAAATGTGATGAAATGAAATGGACTTGGAACAAAATAGAGTCATTGATGCTTGGTGGTGCTAGAATTGGGGAATGAAGTGAATGTTTGGTTTTACCGCGAGAATAATTGATTTTGAGTCAATTTATTCGCTAAAATTTATTCTGATTTAAAGTGAATTGTAGAGTGATTTATGTTTGAATATATTAATATAAAAATATGTTGAACTTTTAATTTATGTGTAAAAATTAATTCTAGAATTAAAATCTACAAATTTGTGTTGAAACAAAATACGTTTAGCAAACATTATTCGTAGAGTGGAGAAAATTGTTAGAACAAAGAATGTTTAACATATGTCACTCTTAAGGTTTTGATGATAACAAGGTATTAAAAATTGTCAATTGGATATGCTAATATTTGTTCAAGTGTACAGGACCATAGACAAAATTGTACATCTTTAAAAGGTCCTGAAAGAACAAAAGAGAGCAAAAGAATCAACAAAAAGAAAGTTTGAAGCGTCTGAAGAATAGTGCTCCTGAAGTTCAAAATGCTCCTGAAATGTGACTATACACCTTCTTCAAGAATATCCCACAACTCCTCATCCATTCCTATAATGTGACTATACATCTTGGTTTTCCACCAAGAGAACATTTCTGGGTAACCATTAAACATG
>Ga0315914_1002273_pt1 | contig 29417 bp, 17 predicted proteins | sample MpolenodulesMG_FD_203920 | JGI IMG/M metagenome (GOLD analysis project Ga0315914, IMG submission 203920) | Medicago polymorpha root nodule microbial communities from Los Angeles, California, United States - elongated nodules | ecosystem: Host-associated > Plants > Roots > Nodule | place: USA...
AGCTGACGTGGCAGCTTGTGGATCCCATTTTTAAGGGTTGAATATGTTTTTGGTCCTTAGATTTTGCGTGATTTTGAAGAATAGTCCTTACATTTCAATAAATGTTTTTAAAATCCATACATTTTTCCACCGTTAACAAAATTGGTCCCTGTCGTCCATTTTCGCTGACCGGACAAACGGAACATGCCACATAGATGCCACCAAAGACATTTTAGTAATTTCCAATAAAGTGCAAAGGCATAATTGATTTTTCAGCTGAACCTTCTCTATCATCTTCATCTTCTCTCCGTGTTTTCTCTATTTCTCCCCAACCACCATCAGCCTCACACACCCATCCTCAACCACCACCGTCCTCTCCACCATCAATTTGCTCATATATGTTCTCTCTCTCTTGTCACTGCCAGCGACACCCTCTTCTCCCTCACGCTGTTAAGGAACCATTCAAACTACAAGTGACAATGACAGACCAGATCGGAGTTAAAGTTGGAATTTTTGTGAGTAAAGTTTTGGGTAAAGGTGAATTAGTTCCATGCACTTTATTGAAAATTACTAAAATGTCCTTGGTGGCATCTATGTGGCATTTTCTGTTTGTCTGGTCAGTGAAAATAGACGACAGGGACGAATTTTGTTAACGGTGGAAAAATGTAAGGATTTTAAAAACATTTATTGAAATGCATGGACTATTCTTCAAAGTCACGTAAAATATAAGGACCAAAAACATATAAGCCTTAAAAAAAATGGGGTCCACTAGCTGTCATGTCAGCTTCTCGTTAGTTATTTGACAACAGGAACTATTTGTGATAATGGAGGAAAAATGTCAAACGATATGTGTTTGTTTTGTTTTTGAGAGGAAAAGATGTGTGTTCTAGAGTGAAATTTTGTCTGCCAAGTCTAACGTCATCTCTTTTGTCAAAGAAAGAAAGAAGGTAAAGTCTAACATCTCCTTCATAACAGAAACGTAAAAAGTATTCTTCCTACCTCACAACACAACATATAAAACTTGTATTTTGTTATAAATTCTGATGAATTTAATACACGATTTTTTATAAAAATTTACTATTAAAATACCTTAAAAAATGTCCAAAGATATTCGTTAACATTTTTCTTAAAACTTTCATTATACCCCTGGCAACGTTTAAATATTTAAAGGGTAAAAGAATATTAAATTATGTAGAAAAAATCTCAGACTTTGATTTTATTTTTTGATAAAAAAATAACAAAACTAAAAAAATATTAAAAAGCATAATATAAATAATAAATATATAATTCATAAAAGAGTAAATACATTAATAATAAAGTAAAGATATATTTTTCTCAAAATAAATATGCAATTTCAATAACAAATAGTATTTTTTTTTCCTTCAAAAAATAAAATAACAAATAGTATATTTTTGTCGGCCAAATAATCTTTGTTTAATGAATTTCACAAACGAACAAATTTTTTAAAAAAAAACCCGAGTTTGACCAGATAAACCTCCTCAAGGTCATGTTTACAACAAAAACCTAAACTATAAATTCATTTTTTAAGGTAAAAAAGTGGAGTGCGGTTCAAATCTCAACTCTTGCATATAATATACGATGTCATTATGAATTGAGTTAGGATCACACGACAATTGATATAAAATGTAAATATATACACAAGTCCTCACTCAATCATAAAGAATGTTGAATTTATTAAATTGAATATCGTGATCGATAATTATTATCATTTCATCCGTCTAGTAAAAAATTGTTTGGCAACCCATATCTTTTAGAATTTATTAATCCAACGAGAAGTATAGATTATTAAGGATTCTCTCTCCCAGAAAGTAGAAACAGCGTTGTTTATTTAAAGTAAAAGAGAGAGAATAGAGGCTCAGCCGGGAAAAGGGAAATACACATGTGAATGTGTTAAGCGACAAAAATCTTTGTTTTTTCTGTTAATAACCAAAACAACGTCTTCTTCTTCTTCTTCTTCTTCTTTTTCATATCGCATCGCATTCTTTTTATTCTTCCTTTAATCCATCCAAAAAAACAGAGTCCCTTTCAATTTCATCGATACTCTCTCTGTTTTTTTGTTGAAACCTCTCCAATGGGTTCTTCGTATGACACTAAACTTATCATCAATGGCCATCTTCCTCAAGATTCTGGTCAATCTCGTCTTAACGAACTTGGTTACAAACAAGAACTCAAACGCGACCTCTCGTAATAATAATAATAATAACTCATCCGTTTCATTTCATTCTCCTTTGTTTTTATACTAATATAAATCATTTATTTATTTATTGATTTCAGGGTGCTTTCAAATTTTGCGTTTTCATTTTCAATCATATCAGTGTTAACAGGAGTAACAACACTTTACAACACTGGTTTAAACTATGGTGGACCTGTTTCACTTGTATATGGATGGCTTATAGCTTCAGCTTTCACCATGCTTGTTGCTCTGTCTATGGCGGAGATATGTTCTTCTTATCCAACTTCTGGTGGTCTTTACTATTGGAGTGCCAAACTTGCTGGTCCCAATTGGGCACCTTTTGCTTCCTGGATTACTGGCTGGTAGGTACTATCTTGTCCCTATGCTACCTCCTTTCAATAATTATTGAAATTAGGCCTATTTCAAATTTTCTCATTTGTGTAGCGTTAATATCTGATTCGGTCATCGTCTTAATTGTGAGGATGAATAATACTATCAACTTCTACTCACCAAAATTGACAACAAATGCTGTTAGAGTTTTGAAGTATTTTTAAGGGTGGGTCCTTTGTCTGTAGACCATATGAGACACTCCTCCAACTTAGAAGTAACCTTAATTCAAGGGGAAAATAACCAGTGGGTCTGCATTGGATCTCCCAAATTTCAGTGCAATTACTATAGTATTAGGAGCATTAGTTTTTGGTTGATTAACTCTCTTAGTTGTAAGTATTTGTTAGTTAGGTAGTTGTATTTGGTTGTTACTTGTTAGTGTTTACATGTAGATAGAACTCTTCTAACATTTTTACTCTCTCAAACATTTTTTCCCTCTTTTTTTTTTTTCTTTTTCTCTTTCCCTAATCCTGATTCCTTTCATACACAAGATTCACCAGAAAGACCCTTAAAAAAGAACAATACAAAATAACCAGCCCACATAACACACACAAACTAATAAAATACCATTCCTGGTAGTGGCAATGATTCACCTTCACCCGTGACACTAACTATTTTCAGGATATAACCTTAATGTTCTACATAACAGTGTTGAATATCCAACACCAACTTTGAAAAAAATACTTGTCTTATATATTGCCACCAGTAATTGGATGGATAGTGGACAAATAGACTATCTTGTGTCTAGAAACCCAAATTGCTATTTCCCTTTGGAATGCAATAAATCTGGTGCATTTTATTTTTCTTGTTGATATTGATTTCAATGGTTTTGGGTTAATTACTAATTAGTGTGCTATAAGGAATGGAGAACCTCAGAAATGATGTTTGGTAGTATCAACCTACCACCATTCTATTTAGAGTTGTGCTGCTATATATTTCTCCTACTAATTATACTAAATGTTGGATGATTAGTTCTTGAAGTGTCCCTTTATATAAATAGGTCACTGGAGTTGTAAATGTAAACTAATGAACAAGTTGACTGTACTGACTGAAGTTGTTAATATGCCAACAAACTCATCCCTTGGTGGACCAACTTGTACAGATGAAAGTAATACTTGTACATCTTTCATGGTCTTATCACTCTTGAAGTACTCAATATAGTATTAAATGAAAGAGTCAATACGTGTCTTGGGAATTTGCAAAAAAGATTTTGCGTGCTGTCAATATCTGCTTCAGGAACAATCTTCATGTATAAATTAGGAAAATTAAGTCCCATTTTCTTTTGCCATTTCCTTTTATAGTTCCTAAAATAAATAACGACCTTAAATATACGTTTGACTGGCTGTTTTATTGTGAACTTTAGACTACTTTAGAGAACAAAATTAGTAGTATTTTTGAAAATTCTAAAGGGTAATTTTCATCATTTCTAAAAACGTCACTATCACTCACCACATGCATATGGTGGTCAAAATGAAAATTGAGCATATGATTAGTTGGTAAACCGTAAGTGGAAAGTTGTTATTTGTTGCACATAAAATTAAAAATGAAAATTGAACACATTTTGAGGAATTAAACAGTCCTTTTTTTATCTCACTGTCACATTTTCACATTATATGTATTAACTTTTAGTCCAGAGAAGAGATATTTGTCATAGAAAAATAATGGCAAAGAATCTCCCCTGTTCTCAAGATTTCCAATAGCGGTTTTCAAGTTAAATTTTTACTTCTTTATGCTGGCTGAGTACAAAAGTCACACCAATTTGAACTATATTTCTGAGGTTTAAATGATTTAGCCTAAATCATTTAGGAGTGTAATCACAAGATCAACGACAAGATGGAACTTTTATTAAGTTCACTTGCAAAATTGACAGTTAATAATGGCACGTAACAGTAAAGAATTTCTTCCCATTCTACTGTTCTTCCCAGTTTTATAATGTAAAATGTTCAAACAGATGTGCTAAAACTTTAATGCTCTTAACCAATTGAGCAATAATTCATTCATAATGTACAATTGAGCTATAGATATGCTTTTACACTGCTATATTTGCTTTCCTACAGTCATTTCTCTCATTTCTGTTGTATGGTTTATCTTTTTTTGCAGGTTCAATATTGTTGGTCAGGTATTCTTATGAAGAGAGATATTCTTGAATTTCAGCATCCTTCACTTTCACGGCAAGGTCAAACTTGTGTAGGATGTAGGTTTCCAATAACCCAATGTACACTCTAACTTCTGATTTCTTTTCATTTGCAGTGGGCGGTGACAACAAGTGTAGATTTTTCACTTGCACAGCTCATTCAGGTTATCATTCTTCTTAGCACTGGTGGAAAAAATGGTGGTGGTTATGAAGGATCTAAATATGTAACTATTGCTATCCATGGTGGAATTTTGGTCCTGCATGGTATAATAAACAGCCTTCCAATCTCATGGTTGTCGTTCTTAGGGCAATTGGCTGCTTTCTGGAATGTTTTAGGTATACTAAGAAACTTCCGTTTTAAGCTTTCTTTCCTAAATTCAATACTCTGACGTAACCCTTTTGGGATATCTAATTGGAATGAACAAATTGTTAGGTGTTTTTGTGCTTATGATTATCATTCCATGTGTTGCCCCGGAAAGAGCTAGTGCCAAGTTTGTTTTCACTCATTTCAATAGCGACAATGGGGAAGGAATCAATAGTAAACCTTATATATTTCTCGTGGGACTTCTAATGAGTCAGTACACCCTAACAGGATATGATGCATCAGCTCATATGGTATAATTTCCTTTTTGTATCATCCATTTCCTTTGATGGATTGAAGTTACTAAATGATTTAGACTAAGTATTTCTGTTTTAGACAGAGGAAACCAGGGATGCTGATATAAATGGACCAAAAGGAATTATCAGTGCTGTTGGGATATCTGTTCTTGCTGGATGGGGTTACATACTAGGAATTACCTTTGCTGTTACTGACATCCCTTACCTTTTGAATGAAAATAATGAGGCTGGTGGCTACGCCATTGCTGAAATATTTTATCTTGCATTTAAGAGAAGATATGGCCATGGAATTGGTGGCATTATTTGCTTGGGAATTGTTGCTGTTGCTATATTTTTCTGTGGTATGGGTTCAGTTACAGCCAATTCAAGGTAACAGTACCAGCATCTCTTAGTGAGTATTCCATACAAGAAGAGGAATTCAATTTGTATATTTACTTATAATGGTTAAAATTTATGCAGGATGGCTTATGCTTTCTCAAGAGATGGGGCTATGCCATTGTCATCATTGTGGCATAAAGTTAACAAGCAGGAGGTCCCCGTAAATGCAGTTTGGCTCTCCGTTTTAATATCTTTTTGCATGGCTCTACCGGTGTGTATTTATTATTGAATTTCATTTTTAGTAGTCTGCAAATTTAAGTATTCTTTCATATTTTGCAAAATGGAAAACTGTGATTCTTATGTTATCTATATGTTAACAGAGAAAAGGAACTAACTAAGACTTGTTCAATAAATTTCAGCCCTGTACTGTCAAAAATAAATAAGCTTTACCTCTATCCATATCTTATTAAGTAGAGGGCAATGATCATATTCTAGATCACATATCAGTCCTGGTTGAGCTAAGAGCTTATATTATTGCAAGAGTGGATTTTTATATCATTGATACGAACCATACTGAATTTTATAAGGCCCTAGTCTTGTCATTTCTGATGTTCTTGCCATAGCTCGAAGCATTATTCTATCGGTGCCATTCTCTAACTCAATTCAAACTCTATTATTGAATGCAGTCTCTTGGAAGCATAGTGGCATTTGAAGCCATGGTATCCATAGCAGTGATTGGCCTCTACATTGCTTATGCACTGCCTATCTTCTTCAGAGTTACCTTGGCGCGAAAGCGATTTATTGCAGGGCCTTTCAACTTGGGTCGTTACGGATTCATTGTTGGTTGGATTGCAGTTATTTGGGTGGCCACAATATCTATACTATTCTCATTGCCTGTTTCCTACCCAATAACCATTGAGACACTTAACTACACACCTGTTGCTGTTGGATGTTTGCTCATTATTGTACTTTCTTATTGGGTACTTAGTGGTAGGCGTTGGTTTAAAGGCCCTATTACCAATATACAAATATGAACTTTTGTGTACATATTTAGTCAATTGATTTGAAAACTTGACCAAAATAAATAAATAATAGTTTAGTCAATTGAATTCTAGCCATTGTTGGGAGTTTGTGTTCTATCAATGAGTAATGTCCGTTTCATAATAATATGTGTAAATTTGTGCTGTGGATAATGCAAGGATATCGAGACTCCATTTTGTTTGCACTCACTAGCCACTTTTATTCCTGACAATTGGGAGTACAAGTCAAAATCGTTCCTAATGAAGGTGGCTATTAATTTGTAACTGAAATGTTCACATTCATAATTGTATTCGTTAAGCATGTTTTTGGTAATTCATTCCAAATTAGATATGGGAAATCAGAACTGCGATCTAGATGTGTACATAAATTCAGATCATTAATCTGAATTTGATTTTTTAAGTGACTTCAAAAATAAAGATAAATTGAGATTCAAATTGAAAGATAGATAAAAAATTATTTGATTTCATTATTTATTTTTGTATTTCAAAATATTATATGTTCACAATTAATTTGACATTTAAAATTGAGTTAAAAATGTTGTATGTCATTTTTTTCCCGGTTACATGAGAAAAATAGGTCAAAATTAAAGAAAGCATAAAACAAAGACCAAACACGAGAGTATGGAACAGAACTCCCATGACATCCGCAAGAAGGAATTACCGAAGGGATGTTGAGAATCACCAAGTTACTAGGAGCTCTAGCACCAAGTTTAGCGAGAATGTCTGCAATCATATTACCTTTTCAAAAAGTATATGAAATATAGTAGATTAAAAAATTAAAATTTCTCTTGATAAAGTATATTAAAAATCTCAACAAAGTAAACCTGGTGGCTATTTTACAGTTCAATTTATTAAAAAGAGCATTATGATTTGGTAGCCATAGCTTTACCACAAACTGATACAAATTGAAAGGATGCAGATGTTTTATGTATATACACTTGCATGAAGCACATGGGATAATGCATGTTCCTAGAAAAACAAAAGGAAGCCAATGATTTGAGTTTTGCCATGACAAAGGTCAATCAGTCATTGCAAATGTGTAGCAAATGTCTACAGAATTCTTGTATGAATAACACAAAGGTTTTTCATTTGCTCCCTATGATAAGCTTTCATTCGAAGATTCGACCAGAAGCACGTGTAAACACATATAATAAAAAAAATCTTATGGTGAGAAATTATATGCTTAATTCGATTTCATAGATTTAATTAATACTATTATTTTGAAGATGATGATAAATTAAGGGACAAACCTTACAACCCACTGTCAAACTCTGAAGGACTGGACTAGTGATCTTCTAAAGTATTCTTTAACATTTCACTGAATTCATCAAGACCATCAAGGTTGACTCCATTTCTAACAAAATCATAATCAACATTGAATATTTTTCGGACACCATCAAATTGATCAATTGAAGTTTGGCAACATTGATCCACTGAATCAACTAGAGGTAAATCATTATTTTGGACATTGTTCCTGCACCTGATTTGAGCTTTGTATTTCTATTTAAGAAGGAAAGTGAAGCAGAAATGTAAACAAATTATAAGAAACATATAGGAAGAGCATGCAACTACATTAATAGGACATTCGTTAAGGAGACAACATATAACAACTACACCGACATAATGAAATTTTCCTACCTCCAATTTATGCATTTACATAGGCAATTTCCTAGAATCCTCATTTTAGTATAACCTCTTTAAACTGCTAAGTAGACATCGTATTAGGCGATCTCCATTTGATTTATAACCACTTGATTAAGCTCAAATGCTTATCTAATAGGTCAATGTGCAATTAATATTTTATTGAAAAAATTAATGTGATGATTTTGAATTAGGTTTGGTATGGAGATTAGAAGAGATCGTTCAAACCAAAAATTGTTCCATTTCTCATCACCGTTGCTTTTATGGTGACCATGCCCCATGATAATCTCTTATACATCTTGTAAAAGAACATAACACTACAAAGTTGTCTGGTTATAATGATTTGCTGTCATTCAAATGTCCTCTTAACTCAAGAGATAATTCTTCAACTTATTGAAAAATTCAACCAAAACGAACTCAAATAAAACTCAACTAAAACGGTCTCAAATTAACGTAAAAAGACTTTGACGAGACTTTGTTCAATTTTATGATTACTGTGGGTTCAAAAAGCTAAACTGTTAGAGTTCGAATTCTTTTGCACTTTGTTTGAAGTCAGGATCATCTCTATTTATGATCTTCTCTTTTTCTTTCATTTGAAGAGATAAAAACATATTATTTTTTAAAAAAAAGTATAAAATAATTAATTATGGTGGGATAAACTATCTATTTTTTGTGTCTATCTCTCACCAAATTGCATACTCTATTTATTTTGTCAAATGGAGAAAATCATTCCTCCTTTGTTTGGTCTATTTTTTACGAACTATTGGAATAAGTGCCTTATCTCAAATTCATTCGATTTTGGTTTAAGAACTGACAAGAGAAATGATTTGTTTGGAAGTGAAAGAGGGTAGTTTTAAGAAAATAGTACTTCATTTGTTTCAAAATAACTGAACAATTTGAAAGTTTCACACATATTTAAAAAATGTATAAGTGAAAGAGATAGAAAAATTGTCAAGTATCGATGGATTTACCATTATCATAAATGCAAAGTGGAAATATTGAATTTGGAGTAATGAAATTATCATTAATCATCATTATAATTGAAAAAAATGTAATTAATATTGCATTGAAAAGTGAAATGAGTAAGTTATTGTTAGATAATTTTTTTTTTACAAATGACTTAGTTATTTTAAGATAGAGGAAGTAATTTATTTTGATTTCAGTTTTTTTTTTATGGGAATGATTATAGAATGTGAGTGTTTTTTGTTTGGGTATGAAGGGGGGAACATGGGGTTGTGGTGATGGTGGTCATAATGGAAAGAGTGAGTACAATGACACAGAATGTGAGTTTTTAAGGAAAATAGTTGGCTGACGTTAAATTTTGATAATATTGATCATTTTAATGTATTTTGACGAGATAGAGTGATCAATGAATAATTAAAATCAATTGTTTTGAATTAGATATAATGATCGGTTAAGAGTGAGATAGAGACAATGTTGTAAGAACTCAATGTCACCCAAATAGAACGTAAGTTTTTAGTGGAAGAAGATGGCGAAGAGGGTATAATTGAAGGGTTTTTCGGTTTGATTTTCTATTTTTAATTTGATGATTTTTTATTTATTTTTATTACAATGACAATTTCTATCAAAATAATGACTACATACGTGGCACATAACATGAAGTGACACATTATCGTTTAATGTCACACGTCGGCATTCTTAACGTTCAAACTTTAGTAACTTATTTGATATAAGTTAAGTAAAATGAGGAGTTATTTAACTACTTTTAAAAAATCTGATAATCAATTTATTGATGGATACAAATGTAAAGATAAACAATTTTTTTAAGGTCAAGAAAGATTAACAATTCTTATATTTTTATCAAGTAGGTTAGTGATTGAGAGTCACATAATTTAAATATGGAGAACTGCGGAGTTTGAATCGACTCATGCATAATATTGTTCATGCTGCTGTCAACTAACTTGTAATTATAAGACAAAATATCAATAATTTTGTGACAAAAAATAAAAACAATTCTATTCACTCTAAATATTATTGTAAAAATTTAAGAAGAGATCCTAATTTACTTTAAAATAAATTTATTTTATTTTATTTTTGAGGAAATAAAAAAAATATTTACAAGAAAATGAAAATAATAGTTTCTTGACCAAAAAAAAAAAGTTTTTCTGTACCAAAAAAATATATAGTTTTTATTTTATAGGAAGAAACAAAACAAAATTTTACAGCATAGAAAAGAGGTGAAGATAACGCGATTTCAATTTTGAAGCGGGAGAGTGATTTCTTAAGTTGTATTTGTGAAACCTTAATCAAAATCCAGACAGCGATAATGGCGGTGAGCTTCTCGTACTCAATTTCAAATAATTATAATTAGGGTTCCTCTTTCAATTTTAAATCTTCAATTTTTGTTTGTTTTTTTCCCTTTTGCAGGACGAAACCGAAGAACTTGAACCCTTGTTTGATTACAGTCGCGTTCAACCCAATATCGTGTGCCTCGATGGTTAGCATTCCTTAACTATTCCGATTATTCAAATTGAAGTTTAAACCCCCAAATGTTAATTTTTTTTATTTGCTTTTAATTTTATTCTAAAATATTGTTGATGAACTGCTCAGATGATGAAGACGATGATGTTGTTGCTGTTCCTAAGAAGAGAAAAAAGAATTCTAAATCTCAGCATGTAGTGAGTATTTTGGTTCCAAGTTTATTTTTTTTTGTTTTTTTGTACGAGGATGTTTGGTTATTCTGTTTTTGTAAATTTTGATAATGTTTTGGTGTTTAGGTTGAGAATGGGAAGAATACTAAGGTGGAAACAGTGAATGTGGTGGACCTTGAGGATGATGATTGGTTACCTTCGCCACCAAGGGTCACCGGTAAGGCCCATAAGAAGACTGATGAGGAGGATTCAACTTTGAAGAATTTGAGGTTGATAGCATTTATTTAAGTCTTAATAGAATTTTTGAGCTGCCAAATTTTTGTTTTTTGCTATTGCATTGTTTGTTTACTTAACTCTCCTAGGTTTAACCTGTTAAACCGACTGCGATTTAACTGGTTCAACTCGAGTTCAATCAGACTACAATGTAACCGAAATCAAACAAATTGGAAAACTGATTTCCGGTTCAACCGGTTGAACTGTCATGTTCGGCCCCGTTTTTAAAACATTGCTACAGAGAGATGTGATAATAAAAATAATATGCTCATAAAGGGTGTTAATGCATTTCAAAAAAGGGTGTTGGGTGAAGAAAACTAATTAAGCCTATTCTTGGTTTGGAACTTTACCAATTTAAGTTATTCTACTCATACTTTCTTATCATTATGCTGATGTGCTTATATTCTTTATTTACCATACAGTTTCTTATAAGATGTTTATCATTTGTATAGATTGAAGAAGCAGGAGCTTGCTGCTTTTGCTGAATCAGCAAAAAAAATGTTGAAAACTGTTGAGAATTCTGTAGAAATTGAAAATTCCAATTCATTGCAGCCTTCCATGGACGACGTAAGTGAAAAAACGTCAAAACCTTCTGAACGAGCAAAGATTCTCATTTCTGTTCAAGACAAGGATGAAACAAAGCAGATTCGTATGTTCATGGTACTGATTCATATATACTTTATGTTGTTGATGTTCTTAATATTGTGGTTGTTTTTCTTAGTGCTCTGGTCAAATCTAGTTGTAGTTTGTTTGAAATGTTATAAGGGCCATGTTTCTGATCTGCCTGCCTTTTTATTTTAGTTTATTTATCAGAGCTGAATTTCTTTAGGTCATATCGAATGATTGTATTTGTTACTTTATCTAGCTGGATATCTGAATCTCCTTTTTCAATTCTCTGTAGGATGATAAGTTTGAAAGGATTATTAAAACATATGCTGAGAAAATGAAGTGTGATCTGAAACAAATTGTGTTGTCATTTGATGGTGATAAAATAAGCTCATCTCAAACCCCTGCCAGCCTTGAAATGGAAGATAATGATATTATTGAAGTTCATGTGAAATCAAGTTGATTTAGGTAAGAAAATTTCTAGCTTCTCACTTCTGAGAATTCTATATTTATTATCGTCATCTCATCATGATATTCTGTGGTTTTTATGTTCTTAATGACACAATAATTTTATATTTGTCCTGACGATGAATTTGTATTCAAGTGTCTGGATAGAGAGGATGACAGGGTGGGGGTGGTGTTTTAAAGTAAGAAAACTAAGGACCTTTCTTTCTCTGATGCAGTAAGCACCATTAGAAATAGAAGTGGATATATGCTAGAATTTTGTACATTCTGTTGATTCACCAGAAGATAATATTTTCAATTTTTTCAACAATGGTGTAGTGCAATGAGGTTGTTTAAAATGATGAATACTCATATTTAGGGTGTGGTAAATATCATTTGTAAGGAGGCATATTATTGACATGTTTATTCTTAGCCTCAGATAGAGGAAAATACTCTTCATTATTTGATTAGACATTGTTATGTGATTTTGGAGGTAATGCATTACCTTTGCATTGTTGCATTGTTCTTTTTGTCATTGGCTTGTCTCTGCAGTTCAGGAGTATCATTTGCGTCCTCTTGTGCTTTAGTAGCATTTCAAATTTTCAATTGATTATGCTGTTGGCTACTAACGTGCAGCAATTTTGGAAATATGTCGAATTTCTAGATTTCTCATAATAACACCTTTCTGATGCAGATCTTTGATCATGGAAGATTGACGTTTTGGGGACTCGTTTTTGGATTTACATCTTCAAGCTTTTTATCAATTTTTACTGGAGAAAAACAATTCCAGTTCTTAAAATATAGAAGACCTAATTGTACAGTACATATTTTGGCGGAATGTCTTGGAGCACTTTTTAGGTAGAAGTTCCTTCGGTGTATGGCATAGGTTGTTGAAAATGTATAAACCGTTCTATTGGTGTTGTGCATTATGTTTGGGTTTTTGCATTCATTTTGGTTAATTGTTCAATAGATTATTTTAGAGAAACTCAAATTCAAGCACCAAAATAGAATCATTAATTATTGTTATTTATGCTAGCAGCTGTTGGCCCTCTCTAGTTATAGACTTTTCAATGCAGCTGTTGTGGAGGCTCTAACTCGACCAAATTTGTATAAGAGGAGGGTTATTTAGGATGCAAATGGAATTCACTGTGTATGTTGCTTGCCTTGGTGTGAAGTGATTAAAAATACATTTGTTTGCTAGATGTGATTTATCTTTTGCAGCTTAATATGAGGTGCGCACGTGGTTTGGAGTGATGATTATCAATGTTGTGAAAATCAAGAGTCTAGGGTAGATCGGGATAGAGTTGACAGATAGTAAGTAACTCGATGATAATTATTCAGGATATCTAACAACACGGGTCTTTTTATCGTGTTTTGTCTCAACACACTTTTTTCAAACTATCTAGGTCACCTATTCCAAAGACGATACTACTTGTTGGTATGTTTAGGACAAAACAATTTTTGTCTTCCTTCTACTGTCCCATATATGCACAATCTCGTAATTCCTTTCACTTTGACATGAATTCGGTTAATTTATGTGTCTTTCTTTGAACATGATCTCTGCACCAATGGACGACCACTCTTTCCCCATTTAAATGTACTCTTTTCTGGGCTTAAATATGAAAATAAGTTGGGTGAACATAAAAGATATATATTTGGTCCATTGGTGATGAATTTGAGCTAATACACCAAATACATTAACTTAACTTTTAACGAGATAATTTTCTCTTGTACTTTCTATTGAAGGATTACATGGAAAAAAAAAGTAGGTTGGATAAAATTAGTCCCCAAGTTTTGGTGTCTCATCTCATGAAAAACGAGAGTGGGACCCACGCTAGCTGTTTGACCCATCCCGGTGGATGTAACAGGCGTACTCCGATTGGTCCAACAGGGGTAAACTTTGGGATTTCGTAACCACACTCACATGTAAGTGTAAGGTACAGCAGGCTACACTTTTGGTTTGGTTTTGGATAACATTCTAAGTGGTCCCCACATCCATGTTCCACGCTGGAAAGTTCCATGTCTCAACTGTACACGTCATCTTCCAAAATGGGTAAAAACTAGAACTACGCATGACTCATGCCTCAGAATCTAACTGTACAATACTGCAGAGAAGCAAAAAACATCACTCCCTTTACAAACAAGATAAACATCACTTCTTTACTTTCTCTTGGATTGGATCAATTCCATCTCTCTCAATTTTATTTTATTTTCTCTTGTTGCTTATTTTTAGTATACAATCATAGGTACGTCTCTTAATTCACAATTTATTTCATGTTAATTGTTGCATGTACTGCTTTCTAGTTACTATTTATTTTTATTTTTATGGGAGTTAAGAGTCGTGGCCTACTTCAAAATTTCCACTGATGTAGATTTTCAAATCTGGGCATATGTATGGTGATCTATGAACCACTTCCATGTGCTAATAATACACCATCTCTCTACTTTGTTGAAATTCAAATGGATCTGACTAAATTATTTAGACACCACATAAATTTAGCGAGACTTGTTTAAATTTCAACCAATTAGAGTGTGTGTTGAGAAAAGCGTGTTAGATAATGTGTTGCTAGCATTGTTTTTGACATAGACACCACAGATCTAGTAATAATTGAAGTGATTAAAAAAATGAAAGTGATTGAATGTAACTAATTACATGTATCGATATTGTGTCTTGTGTTGGTGTTGAACATCGGACATACCGTTAATCTGATAAATGTCGGTGTTACATTGATGATGAGTGATGGTTAGTATGATAGTATGTGGAATATTACAAATTCAAAGAGTTATTTTATTTATTTTTTTGAAAAATACAAAGTTGTTAATCACGTGTGCAACAATGGGATGTCAGATTTCCCATTGAATTGGAGCTATAGGAGTTGGATGAACTTTTGAATCACTTTTTCTTTTTTGGTTTTCTCCGATAACTGTTCAAAACGGTCTTAATAATTGTTGTTATGGTTTCACAAGCATGTGCAACTATATTTGTTGTAAAGTTTTTTTTGTCTTTTTTATGCTTTTACATTCTATTAACTCCACTTTTCATGGATGAGTTTTTTTTTTAAATTTTTTTTTATATAAACCTACACAGGACAACTTCATATGTAAGAAGAGATTTCTCCTGATGCAAATGGTCTCTACAATGTGAGCTTTTATAATTTCAGATTTTTTTTCATGTTTGAAGTTTACAACTAAAGGAAATGGAGAAAATTTGTGAATTCTGCACAGCATTAAGGCCACTTGTTTACTGTAATGCTGATGCAGCATACCTTTGTCTATCCTGTGATGCAAAGGTTCATTGGGCAAATGAGTTGTCCGGCCGGCATCTCCGGACCCTTGTGTGTAACTCGTGCTGTTGTGATCTTGCTTATGTTCAGTGCTTGGATCACAAAATGTTAATTTGTAGAGACTGCGATCAAAAGCTACATGATGGATCTTCACCACATCGCAAACGATCTGTCAAATCTTTCATCGGTTGCCCTTCTGCCAAAGAGTTTGCAACACTATGGGGATTTGAATTTAAGGAGATTGAAAACAGTGTCGATCAGATGGATCATTTTGCATCCATTTCTTGTGTTGCTACAGATGTGAATGTGATCAAGAATGGCATTCAAACTTCAGTTGCTTCAAAGGCATCTGGCAACAAACATGATAAGGGATCCAGCAGTCAACTAGGTCAGGTATGCAAATTTGTAAAATTTATTACCTCCTTATCACAGTGATGAAATCTATAAATTTTCTATTTAGGTCATTGCAAATTTACAGTGATAGCTATTTACCTTCTCATAAACCATTTGTACTAATGAAGCGATGAATCTTGTGAGGATGTATGTAAATCAGTAGAATAGTGCTTAATAGTCAAGAGTTAGAAAATGATATACACTTTTATGCTGACCACAACATCGGATTTCAACATTCTCCACCTAAAATGTGAGCCTCCACATTGTTATCTTCATCCAAAATCTTGAGGTATTGGTATAAGACTATGTGGTGCATTGTTATATTTGAGTAAAAAGGTGTTAATAGTATTCTGTCGAATGGGAAAAAGTATGTGTTTTTTAATCTTGGGAAAATTAATGAAATGATTAATGCATTCTTAACTAAGGAATTTGCAAAGAGGAAGATGTAATTTGAAATTCACTCCTTAAAATGTTAGTTGAAGTATGAGGATTCTTGTTTTTGTTTCCACGGTCAACTAAATAAATCAACATCTCAAATTGTACAATTTGAACATAAATGCCATATTCATTCATTATAAAAAATAAATGCAATTATCCAAGAGCAGCCAACAAGGTTTTCCTTCTTTCTTTCTTTAATAGACAAGTTTATGATACATCTTAGTGTTTAATTGTGAGATGTGACAGATATTGTACAGCGATCAAGAGCGACAAAGTATTCTGCAGCAGATTGTTGATTTAAAACGGTTTCAGCTAAAAGAGGAGAGGGATGATTCTACAAAGATAAATGGGCTACAAGTGGATGAAAAATTCAATCAGCAAGCACAAAAATCGCAGTATTTTGCTACTAATCTTCTGGGAGAAGACAATTCTATCGGGGAGCTGAATCCGGAAACTTTCTCTTCTGGGTTATCTCAACTTGATAATTTGTCTTCATCTTCAGTTATGGACCTTCCCTTGCATGGAGAATTGTTCTGGACTTGCAAAAGTTCACTTCAAAGTAACCAGGTCAGACACTTATCTATCCACTGTTGTAGAATAGGAACATATAACATACAATATTTGATATTAAAAACACTAAGAATTCAGTATTTGATATTAAAATATCAATAATAAGCTACCAATAAGACATACAATATTCCCTGTATCTGAAACTCAAATGATCCTTCCAATTCTGATAATAAAAGAAACTGACTTAAGCGTCAAGTAATCCTAATCAAGAATAATAAAAAAATTCATACTCTGGCTAGGGATAAGATATTCCAGAAATTAAGGACTCGTTCGACTAAACCATAATTTTGAAATTATTTTCGTTAATCCCTCACTCCCCTATTACACACTCTAAGCCTTGATTTTCTATTGTATCATAAATTAGTATAATTTGAAATATCATTTCCCATACTGCATTCGCCTTCAATAGTCTGAAGCATTTTCCTTACACACATGAATATATGATATTTATAGTGGGACAATTCCTTTTTAACAATCTTTGCGTGTGTATAAATGAGAACTATAATTCGAGGAATGTTGCTTTGTTGTAAAATATGATAGTTCCTTGCATTTTATGAATTGCATTGATATAAGGCATTTTTGAAAAATTTATGATGAGTATATGATTGTAATAGATGTTTACAATTTAAACTGGGTATTCTGTTGTGCTTATTGGAAATTGGTGTTTGTTTAAAAAAAATCTGAAGACATTACGAACTTAATCACTTTGATATATAGAGTGGTGTCATGTTTTTTTATATATTGATTGTTTAGAAATTTCGTTTTGTCAATGTTGCAGTTATGGCCCCAAAATATTCAAGACCTGGGAATATGTGAAGAACTTGTTTGTCGAGACGATTTCAACATACCTGACGTTGACTTAACATTCCAAAACTATGAGGAACTATTTGGAGGAGATCAAGATCCAATTAGAATGATGTTTGGTGGCAAAGATGTCTCTTGTTCTTCTTTAGAGAAGGATTTATCAGTTGATAATTCAGATATTGACAATCCAAGTACAATGGAGGTCTGAACACATTTTTCACTTCCCTTCAGTGAATTGATAATTAAAGCGCTAGATCGGACCATAATAGAAAATCATCATCCGATTCGTATGATCTAAAGCGGAATTTCTTTATGTATGACTAATTTTGAAGGATTGAAGACAATGTCAATGAAGAATAAACATTATGTTCAGGAAAAAAAGGTGTAATCTCATAGTTTTCTTACAGCAACTTACAACTTCTATCAAAAGAGGAAAGTGCGAAACTCGTCAAGTTTTTTATACATGAATCACATTGACATAAATTCATTCTTGTTGTCCATAATCATTGGTCATGGAAATTATATTCCGAAAGCATTCAAATGTAATTTGAATTAGAAAGGTATCATATATACCGAAAAATTGTTGCATTCAAGATTCAGAAACCATGTTAAAATATTATTTTAAACGAACACTGAGTTCACTTGAACTATTTATTGCATTTTCTGTCGAGTTTTACAACTATTTATAAGGTTTAACTGTAGCAGTTTATGGAATATAGTTGGTCGCTGCTATATCTTTTCATATGCAATGCAAATGATTTGGATCCATAAATTTTTAGTATAAGGTGAAGCTTTCATTTTTTACATGTATGGTAAACTTTATTATAAGAAGAAAATGGAATTTTGTGATGAAAGGTCAATTCCATTTGACCTTCACCAAAATCCTGTAATAACTATTCATAGACAGTTGAATGTGCTTAGGTGTATGAAGTCAGGGTAACATGCATAAGATATCATGCGTCCAAGATAGAATCTTGAAACGATACATGCATAAGATATCATGCTACTCACAGGTTGTTATATACATATTTTGTAAGTGTAACTACTATAGAAACACAATAATACATTGTTTATATCCAATCAGAACAAGCTTTTCGGTGGTGGAGTTGCACGACGATAGCCTAGATTCTAAGCTCTACATGGATCCCATTAATCTGAATTTTGGATTTTAAGTGGTTTAGAAAAAAGATTCAAACTTTCCTCTAAAACAGATAAAAGATTCAAAACTTTGAGTAAATCCTAAAAAGAGTTTAAATTATTAAAAGAAAATATGCCATACACATCCAAAAAGATGAATTTGCTAAATAACTGAATATGTTGTACAGAGGTGCTAGAAATTAGGAAGAGATTTGAGATCATAAGATGGGAACCATTGTGAGTAGCAATTATAGCAATCTTAAAACACTTAGATTAAAATTAAATAAATGGAGGACAATAATTTGGAGTAACTCTTAAAGTCGATATATTAATCTTATATCTATATAAATTACCTAACAAGAAAGTTAACATATTAATTAGCCTCAAAGTGTTAGTTTAGTCTCTTGGCACATGTCCAAGATGTGTATTAGAGTTGGACCAACACATTTGTAGGCCTAAAGGAAACTATTAATTGAGTCATTTTTACATGAGAAAATAAAACTGTAAATACGGAATCTTTTGTTGATATTATATCATTTGTTAGTTGGTCTATTGGTAAAGTTGAAGATTTGTCTTTCATTAGACACTATGAAGAACGGTCAAACACATGTCCAAAGAGTATTAAAGAAATGTCGGTGTTTAAAGAGTGTCGGAGACACTGACTCGACACATGTTGCTTACTTAACTTATTTTAATTTTTTTTCCAAATATTTTAGTAAAACTCACTGTTGTGTTCGAATGGTGACGCAAATAAGGTTCCAATTCAAACAAGACTATGCTAGACAAAGCAGCCATATTTTCACTTGTATTTTGAGACAAATAAAGGGACATATATATTCCTTAGGCCTTGATAAAACTCAATAACAACTAAATCAGCTTTAAGCTATAATAGCATTATGACCAAAGCTGTAATGAAAGGGAAATATAATCCGACCATGGTTTGTTTTATGAAAATAAAAGTATTTGAGAAGAATTGTATGGCTAACTTAACAACCATCACACATGGAAAAGACTTTAGCTATTGGCTTTTGAGAGAGAGAAATTAATTAATATGGGGACCGATTTTTAGGATGTGTCTTATTTTATTCAACAAACATTTTGATATAAGATTTTGATAGAGTAGCGATTAGACGAAGAGGTTGTTGTAAATGTGATAAAGAAGCAAACAACCTCTCTCCCTCCAAATAAGAACATGATTGGATTCTATTTATTCGTAAATAACAAGTGTCTTAATCTAGTTTGTGACTTAAAAATGGGAAACCCAAGTCAAGACTACCAGCTACTAGTGACTAACTTCAAATTCAAGCATTATGTGTAATCAAATGCTATTCTAACCGCAACTATGCACCTTCAATACGCTCTCTAAACTTTCTTGCATTCTTATCATTTTTCTGTTAGAACTTAAAAAATATTAATTTTTCAAACACATGTACTTCAAAAGAATAAACAATATAAATAAATATCATATGGTGGACCTTGGTGCGGGATTTTGATGATGTGATTGAATCTTGATTAGCATGGATCATCCGGTTTGTCAACTAGAGGTACTTGAGTGTGTGGTTTCTCTCTTGAAAAAGTGAGTGTGTTGATTTTTGAAGTATATATGACTTGGGTTTTGTTTGGTAAGGCCAAGAAACAAGTTTATAGCGGATAGCTTATAAGTTTGTTTGACTAAAAAAATTCTGTTTGATAATGTTTTTTCACCATGAGCTTATAGCTTATTTCATAAGTTTATAAGCTATTTTTCAGACGCTATTCCAAGTAGCGTTTGAGCTTATATCTTATAGCTTCTCAATTTTAATTCCATTTTTTACCCTTAATCATTTATTATATTATAAAGTAAAATACATATGTTTTAAATATGAATACTATTTTTTTTATGAATGAAAGATCCTTTTTTTTCTCAATAGAAAAAGATTTTTTTTTACGTTTAAGTTTTTTTCGTTACAATTGTTACGTTTTTTTGTGTGACTATTTCAATATTTAATGTCACCTTTTTTTTCCTTTCGAAATGACACATTATTTTTGTGTGATATATCAGAATTGTAGAGAATAAGAACAAGGACAATGATTTTCTCCAACAAAAAAATGAGAACGTTACGTTTACCTTCGCTATATATTTTTTTGTACAAACTATATTTTACTTATCGTTACGTTTAAACTTTTTTACACTTTATATCTAATTTTTTTAGGTAAATGAAAATAAATAAAAATTAACATTTAGGGATTAAAAATTAATTTAATAAAAATATTAAATTAACAAATTTTAAATACTTTAAACATTAATTGATATAAACTTTATTATGAATTAAAAATGTTCTTTTATGTAATTTTACATTTATCAACTAATTGAACCGCTAATTTTACCAAACACTTCAAGTAGCTTATCAGCCATCAGTCATCAGCTATAAGCTATCAGTCATAAGCTATCAGCCATCAGCCATCATTTTACCAAACAGAGCCTTGGTAAATTTTCATTTTGGTGCTTGAAATGTATTTGGAATATTGATCTGGCCCTCTCAATGATAAAATTTCAATTTAACATAGAAATTATCTAATGGTTATAATTTATTATGATATACTTTATCTGATTTAATAAAAAAAACAAAAAAAAACTGATTTGTGGGATGTATGTTGCTGCAAATTTTTTTAAAGAAGAAAAGTTAATATTCTGCCATTTTTTAAAACCTAAATAAGGGATTGTCAATATTTTCTTTGATAACAATTAATAATAATAAATATATCTATTTTATGGGTATATCGGAGGCAATGAAGGTTGAACCTAAGATCTCATGCATACTATCAAGATTCCTCATAGTTAGATCAATCTTAGTGGCTTAAATATAATAATTATTTTTATTATCAATGTATTAAAGTAACTTTTAGGTGAATAATTATTAATAAAAAAATAAGCCCTCTACAAAATGTAATAAAAAATAAGATGTCAATTCGTTGAAATTATTATTTTTTTCGTTGAATTCATTATATAGACCTAGTTTAATGGATATATAGACTATCGGTTTAATACACCACCGAAAAAAAGTTTACAAACACAAAAAACCAAAAAAAAAACTATTGTTTCAGGGTCGTTCCTATGAAATAGGAGGCTCAGCTCTATTTTTAAAATAGATCTCAGTAAAATAAAAACGCAAACGTGTAGTGAAGCTTCATTAGAAAATCAGAATTAGGAGAACTTCTAAACATGAAACAAAATAAAAAAATTAAGTGAAAGACATGTGAAATTTACCTAATGGTGTCGTTTGAATTTGTCACTCTTCTGTTGTGGAAAGGGGGAAAACAAATAGTTTGTGCGAAAAATAAATGATTGTTGTGATCTTTCAATGGAATAACTTTTTAAATTGATTGATTAAATGATTATACAATTGGGGGATGATTTGATAGTGTCATATTCATGTCTAGAAAGGAGAATTAGAGTCTAAAAAAACTCAAATTAGTACCGAATTAAGAAAAAGAAGTAACATATATTTTTTTTATTTAAGTGGGAGGTGGATATTAGACTTAATCGTTTTTTTCAGAGGTCGGGCTTGGTTGAGCACCTTGCACTCTCCCAAAGCTGGCCCTGATCAGTTTAATAGATATGTTACATGTCATCATACTATTAGAGTATGTTTGGATGATCAAAGAAAGTGAAAGGAAAGATAGTAAAAGGAAAGATTGTTGAAGGAATGACAGTGAGTAGAAAGTGAGATAATTATTTAGTTGTTTGGTATCAAAGAAAGTGGAAAGAAAGTTGAAGGAAAGATAGATCTATTTTATTAAATGACATAAATTTCCCTATTGATATATACACACATACACAAAAAATATTAAATTTATGGTATACTGTATGTATATATGTATAGAAAGTTAAATAAAATGATGTTTTAATGTAAACTATTTTAGTTTTTAGTGTTTGATATTTTTACTTATATGTTCTTTTCATTTTTTTTTTAATTCGCATATTTTGATAAATGATGTTAGATGCATTGTTTTAATCCTATACTATTATTTTATTGTATTTAATTGAGTGGTTTTAATGACTTTTTAATCAACGGTATCAATCCATGCAGTTTCCTCACCAATTTGAAGAAAAACATTTTCTGACATGAGACCCACATAAATCTTTCTTTTCTTAGCTGTTTACAAGGAAACCAAATTGTGGAAGCACAAAGATCAATAAACTTTCTTTCCTCTTGTGCTTCTTTCCTTTAACTATCACCGGTTCCAAACATACCCTTAAAGTGGGGTGTAGTAAAATAATTTGGCAAAATACATATGGTTATTATTGAGCTGTCCGTACAACAATCTATTTATATCGATAATCATCTAATATTTCTCTACTATTAAACCTCACTGTACATAAACAACTGAGAAAATAAGATATGCACTAAACATTGTAAAATAGTTCTCCCAAATCAACTATGCACCGCATTTTAAAATGTCCTAGATAAATAGTTGATTCATATTCTATGGAAGTGTAAATCAAACTCAACAATTTAACCCGCTACACTATTTTGATCATTTCAACTTTCAAGAATTTTGTCATGACAATGATTTTGGATAAATATTTCTACCCGATTTTTTTAGACAACAAAATGACAGCTATATATTGAAAACTCATATACATAAATAGAGATAGAGAAATTGAAATTTAAACCTAATTGCAGCTTCTAAACTAGTGATTTTAGCATTCTTTATCGGTTGAATTAGAACCTTATGAATATTCCTACACGATTTAATTTATTTAGTTGTAATTATGACGTGAGTGAGTGCATAATTAGGATTTTGACGTAAATCACATAACACATTTACATACAATTTATACAATCAACCAAAAAAACATACAATTTATTCATGAATAAAGCATGTACAAAATTGGTAAGAGGACTATATAGTCGTAGAGGAGTATATTGCATAAAACCAGAAAGAAGGAATATACACCGATAGCGAAGGACCTTTTTCTGGTAAACCTCTAGTTGATCTCAACCATCCGATTAAATATCAATGGTCTTATTCAGTAGATGCATTTCACTTACAATGAAGACACAAACTGAATTCCCAAAAAACACCACAATGAATGCACGGTTGCTTTGAAATTATGAGGGGTAATTATGGAAACAAATTCCACTGCCTCGAAAATCGCAAAGTGAATTCTGTTAGAAAGTGTGTTGAAGACGGTTTTGATTTTCCCTCGCACCAAACAAACACCATTGCCACTATATAAACTCTTCTTCCACCTCTCTCTCTTCTAACTAACCATATCATTCTCTTTCTAAATTTTACTTCATCTTTCTCTCTCTCTTTGGAGAAGCTTCTGCTTGCGAAGGTGGAGCTTCTCGTCGTTTCTCATCCTTTCTGTTTCGATCGAATTCGTGCATCTTCTTCTTCATCGGTAATGCTTTCTTCTCATTTCTCTTTTAGCGCGCGTTTTCAATTTCGTTTGTATATTTTCTTGAATCGGTTAGGTTTTTCAATCTTTCTTCGATCGTTAAACTGTTACTTTAATTTGCACATTTATTGATTGATATGAAAATGTATACATTGATTAATGCGTGAAATGATTATGAATCTATGAATTTTTGTTAATCGCGATCTTCGTCACGTTTTTTAATCGTTTTCTGGTAATTTTGCAGTATTACTTCACCGATCAAAATGCATAACAAGGACGTTTGTTCTCCGTCATCCAAAAGCGGTTACGGCATCGGCGTCAACACCGCCGGTCACATGCAGTCGAACGCCGGCGTGTTTGCTTCGTTGTACTCTGCTCTGAGTAATGATCTTCCATCATCGCTCGCCGGAAACAGCAGCAACGGCGGTGGATTTTCGCTTTATCCTTACTCTGACCTTGGAACAGAGTACGACTCATGCGTGATACAGAAGCATCAGGATATGGTGAATCGTCACAGTATGTTTCTCAGTCGTCTCCTGGAAAGTTCCAAAGAGGTTGAAGCTCTGCAGCAGGAAAACGGACAGCTCCGTGCCGTGAACAAAGAGTTGCAGAAGAATCTGAACCTTCTCGTTCAAGCTTCGCTGGAGAACCGATTCAATGGTGGCGGATCCTCCGTCCAGACTCAATCAACTCCGTTTGATGTGTTGCAAGGTTTCCGTGGCTTGAATCTTGGAGATGGAAAGGAAAACTGTGCTGATTGGAATAGCAATAACATCAATAATAATAACAAGGAGTTGCAGGAAGCTTCCGAATCTGACGAGAGTCCGACGAGTGTGATTGAGAATAACGGTGTTGAAACGGAGAGGTTCTCGCTTCCAAAGAGCATTTCTGTTAGATCCAATGGCTACTTGAAGCTGGCTCCGCCTCCGGCCGTCGTAACTAACAACAATGCTTGCCGCACCAAAGGCGCTACTCGCTCCCGCGCTTCCTCCACTCAATCTGATACAGTTGTAAGCACACGCACGTTATGATTGCTTTTATTTTATTTAATTAGTTTTTTACTATTATATTATTATTATTATTCTTATTCTTATTCTTATTATTATTATTTTTTTTTATTTTTTTTTTATTATTATTTATATTTTTATTATTGCTGCTATTGTTATTGTGATCTTAGCTTAATTTAATGTGTAATTATTGCTTTTATAGTTATATACCAAATTTGACTTGCTGGTTAGTAGCTAATTATTTTCCTTCCAAATGAAGGAAAACCTTGCCTGTCTGTGTCATTACCTGTTAGCTGTAACGAACCTAGTAGTTTGGTTGTTTTTTCATTTGCGTGTGCTTTTTGCAAAGATGGAAGTTCGACTCCAGTTTATACTAGTTGTTGGTTAGTAGTGTTGCAGGACCAAATTAGCTCTAGTTTGCCATGAGGCAAAACAGATGAGCACTTTGAAGCCTTTTTGTAACATTTTAACCTGTGTTCTGTGCCAATGTGCTCTGTATATGGTTTCGAATTGCGAATGCATCACCTAATGCGCCCACGGTATTGTCTGCAATCGCATCAAGCCGCAATTGCGGTGTGATCATAAATCACATTTGAAACTGCGTCGCAGTGCCGTAATGAGGGAATTGGGTGCAGAAAACTAGTGGTCACACAATTTATTTTTATACTTTACTTTATCTTTATATCATAGATTTAGAGAGTATTTTAAAGAATTAGTGATATTTTAAACTAATAGATGGCTGATATGAGATAAAGATTTTAGAGAGGAAACAGGAGATACATGAGCCATAAAATAAATAATAGTAAATTATAATATTTATGCTAATAAAAATTAAGTTGACGCCGCAAGGACGACAATACACACCACAATAGCTGCAATATTGCAAAGGCAGCGACCGCAACAGCGGCCGCATTTTAAAACCATGGTTCTTTGTGCTTGGTGTAATGTTCCAATTAAGTTAAATTTTGATGCAGCCATACAGTTTTTACATTATAATTAAGGTGGTTAAATAATCTTTCACACTTCTCAATAAACTCTTGAAATAGTATATAGAACTAGCAAGACTAGGAAGATTGATGAGCCATACAAAGTCTACATTATAGGAGTATTTAAGAGGTCAAATATATACTATTTTTCTACATTTCTGAATTTTAAGATATTTTATGATAGCCATGTATGGAAATTTGTAGTGCTGTTGGTAGTGGTTTGTATTTTAAACTTTTAGTCGCCAAAATCAATACCTTGGTTTTACTAAGTTTTAAAGGGGCTAAAGGTTGGACTGGTTTTACAAGTAACAAGTGATGCAGGGGATGCAAAATATGTCACTCAATCTCTTTTCATGGTTTTATCCACTGCTGTTGTTGTAGATTTCAATAGACTTATAGTGATGTTCATAGTTTGTCTCCATTTAGTTGTTTGTTTTGTTACTCGCTGCTGACTATGGTATTGTCTTGAATCTTCATTGGTTAGCCTTGGACACATCTTGTGCTTGGGATAAGCCTCTATTATTAATTTATGCTTTGATTTATTTATGTTGAAAATATATAAAGATGAATGGATGCAAATAATTGTGTTCAATTTTGAAATGGTAATTTCTTGGATGATCAGTCAAGCAATTAATTGAATATATTTTGGGATAAACTGTGTCAAGAGCTCTGCATATACTATTCATGAATGTCCTGCCTTGCCATGCCTTGACAGTCATACTAATGTTTCTTTCATCTTGACTGATTATATTTTGCATCTTATTGTTTTTTTTTATTTGATTCATATTCAAAATGCTCTGTCATGCCTTGACACTCATATTAATGCAAAAGTAGATTGTAGATGCATCACCATTTAATAACAATCAGTGGACATTATATAGATTTGATTGTTGATATTCGGAAGAATTGATTATTGTTGAAATTTTGTGTTACTATGCTGCAGCAAAAGGTATTTGTGCGAGGAGGGCAGAAAGAAGAAGAGCCTCTTGAGATGGTTGTGTACAACCAGGGGATGTTCAAGACTGAGCTCTGTAACAAATGGCAGGAAACTGGCACATGCCCTTATGGAGACCACTGTCAATTCGCTCATGGCATTGGGGAGCTTCGCCCAGTGATCCGCCACCCACGCTACAAAACTGAGGTCTGCAGGATGGTCCTTGCTGGGGTTGTGTGCCCGTATGGCCATAGATGCCATTTCCGTCATGCACTTACTGAACAAGAGAAAGCTATGTCACAACCTAAGCCCAGATCAATGAAGCTGGAAAGATGAATGGTCTCATGGAGTTGTTTGTTTGACTCAAAACGTATACAACGGTACATAATAATATTCTTGATTGTGTAATTACAACAATTTACAAACAGGGACAGTATGAGCTAGCTAAAAATAATTACTTTCCATTAGAAAGTAATACCAAAAAAACAAAAGGAACGCTTGCAGCAAATTGAGGTCTATAGCAGGATTCTTGAGGAGAATGTGTATGGCCCCTCATGTCTTTCTTTTTTCTCCCCCATAAGTTTGACATTTTGAATTTTGAGCATTACATACAAATACGTCTATATTGGTCCCAACACAACGAACCAAAGGGAAGGTACTCTATGAAATAATACCATGTTTTGGTAGTTTTGTAATGACGCTCGTTCCATACTATGCAAAGTTAGCAATTTCTGATTGTGCTTGTAATATGATGATGTTTCTAGTGGTCTATTTTTCAATTTTCTATACTTATTCTTTTAAGGTATTAATATTTATATCTATATAAGAATTGTTTATCAAGTAAACTTTCTTTTTGGCAAGAGTTAAGTAAATAACAATGTTCAAAATGTGTACTCGTCCACAATAGTATTTTTAGTATTTTAATACTTTTACTTGCATTCAGCTAAAGACTCCTTAAGTTTTGCTGAACTATACACGAGTTTAGATTATGTTAATTTTAAGATTTTTACTTCACGAAATACTCTATCTACTTCAATACAATTATGTGTTTAGTGAAAAAAGATACATTTCTGTGTAAAATATATAATTATAATGCAAGAATAATGTTTGGAATAAATCTTAAATCATAATATTAAATAATTTGTGTTGGTTTTGATTATTTATTTTTATACAATAGTATACTAGTATGTTCCGTAAACTTAACTCATTTAGTAGGAAAGTTGCATTATATATATATATAAGGGTGTGGGCATAAGCCAAAATAGAAAAAAGAAAAACAACTACAACAAAATTAAATGGGGTTCTAAACACCACTACAATCATCAGATAAAATAAAACAAAACATCCTTGAAGGAGGGTTTTCTAAATAAGTAGCTCCTGGGTCACCTTCACTATCCAAGTTGGTATAAATATCCGAACACTTGTTAGCTTTTCGATACACATGTGTGACCCTAACCTTCCAGTTTAATGTCATTAACTCTTTGATTTTTCTTTTTCATAATGTTCCTTCCCATAACACTGTCATTGTTTCCAAGTTGCAAATTCTGAATCACAATCACTCCCAATGAATCCATTTGAACTTCAATTCTTGATATTCTCTGCCTTCTAGCTATGCAAAGGCCCTCGTATAAACCCCTAATTCTTCATTACATGCAATAGTAGGGGAGGGGATTGTCTCCAGTGTTTTTATCTCATGTGAGATCCTAACCATCCATTAAAGAGGTGAGAGAATATGTTTTAAAATAAAAAATGGAAAGAGAGTGTAGTTAATAGCTGGGATTCAACAACAGCAGAAAACTGGAGAGGATTACACAGGAGAGGATCCTCGCACCAAAAAATTTCATGAATCCCTCTATCCATTGGTCATTCTTGTCTCTCAATTATATAAGTTTGTGCATTATGCATAGTAAATGCTACTGTCAAAGTAATGTGACACAACTAACTCCACCAAAAATTTTACCTCATAAATTTGCTTGAAAATTGTTGTTCACACATTTCAGAAGGCTGAGAAACACATGTAAAATACCAAATTGCCATCGGCAGTTAACTGCCGAGGTTTTTGAAAACCGGCTGCAGTTAACTGCCGAGGAAAACCTCGGTAGTTAACTGCCGAGAAAAATGCTTCATCAGATGAAACAGCCACCTGCTCCCCCTACACACTATTTCATCATCAACTTTCTTTCCTCTTCCATCCAATCCCCAAATCCAATATTTTTTTCATCAAATCTT
>Ga0315914_1002276_pt1 | contig 29405 bp, 10 predicted proteins | sample MpolenodulesMG_FD_203920 | JGI IMG/M metagenome (GOLD analysis project Ga0315914, IMG submission 203920) | Medicago polymorpha root nodule microbial communities from Los Angeles, California, United States - elongated nodules | ecosystem: Host-associated > Plants > Roots > Nodule | place: USA...
TTAAGTGGGGGTGGGTATTATAATTTTTTTTGAGGCCTCTAAAAAGTAAAAAAAGTAACATAAATTTTTTTAATTTAAGTGGGGGTGGGTATTATAATTTTTTTTGAGGCCCATAGTTTTTAGAGGCTCGGTTCGGTAGCGCTTCTTGCACTCCTCAAGGTCCGGCCTTGTAAATCATCTCTAATGATACAGGTTGAAAGAAGATACTGCTTGGCAGCCTGTTTGGCAGGATGAGTTTGAGTCAAGTCCATTTTTGAGGAAAGCAATAATATATGGATATGGTCCATTTCGTTGCTGGATGTCTATAGCTCACTGGTATGGCCTTGCATCGTTTTTATATTGTTCCTAAGGACTATTTCGTTAACTTGAGCAGCCTTGATTTCAATTTTTTGACATTTAGTATTTTAGTTTATACCGTATCTTTATGCAAACTAATTTCTTTCAGGCTGGTCTCTCACTTCGATTTGAAGACGTTCAGACCAAATGAAATAAAGAGGGTGAAGATAAGTTTGGCTTGTGTTTTCACCTTTATAACAATTGGATGGCCATTAATTATTTACAAGACTGGAATCATGGGATGGATAAAATTCTGGTTGATGCCATGGTTGGGCTATCACTTCTGGGTAATTTCACTTGTCCTGTAAATTAATATTTTATTTATCACCGTGTCTTTTTTGTTTTTATTTCTTTTGTTTGGATGGATCTTAATTAGTGTTTAGCCTAGATAGAGAGGAAGCCAATAATCAGTCACTGGATTTTTTTTTTAAAGAGTAATCAGTCACTGGATTGAACTTTGATTTATGTATTGAAGTAGAATTGGTTAGTGACTATTACCGAGCTTTAATGTATATAGTACCCACTCACAATCTTATCTTAAAAGAATGGAACAATATAAAACTATCCCTGGTTGCATGCGTTGTATGCTGCCGGAAAATTTAGGGCAAGATGGGGAGTTCAGCAGGGGCCCTGATTCCCTACAAACGATGGTTCTAATTTTAAATTTTCCACTATATTACACATAGTTTATTTTTATAAAAGTAAAAAATGGCCCTTAAGTCACTAAATTTGTTGAAGAACAACCATGCTTTATCACACAAGGTGAGGTTAGATACATAGATCAGACAACACTGTGATTCCATATCTTATAGTAGGTTAAAAGATATACCATTTACTTCTAAATATCTCTTAACAGTCTGGTCTATAGTTTTTCTTGGTCTCTCTCTACTTGTAGGTGTTGCACTATTCTCCATCTGGTCAGCCCTCTTTAGTGTTGCTTCTATGAGTATTCTCCTAACATGTCCAACCCACTCTAAGACAGTATCCTATTATCTTTTTCTATAGTGGAAGCTATCCTATATGTCGTGTTCACTATAATCCCCTATAGCCGCTATAAATGCATTCAATGGTTTATTTTATTAATTAGAAATGAGTTTAAGTCTAAACGTATGAGATATTAATAAGTAAAAAGAGAAAATCGAAAGAAAGTTTGAAGCATATTCAGAGTAGTGAAGATTCATTTTAAAGATAAAAATGGATGAGTATACAGTACATTCAAGTATTACACAACTCAAGGCAAATGAATCAGAGTGTTCAAAAAATAGCAAGATCATAAAATCAATTTACCTATCTTCATTGATTTTTTTTACAATGGTTTAATAATAGTTGAAACTTATTGTACAAGTTCAACTTACAAAGCTATGATACTTTCTATCTTTTAAATGATAATTTGTCATTTAAATATATTGACATTATATTTTTACTCTGTTGGTGAATTTTCTACAGTACTACACAATTTATTAATTATGGATAAATATAACATTATGTTTTTTTTACAAAATATAGTGATTTTATTAAATTTTGTTAAAGGAAATACTAGTGTAAAATAAAGTGTCTTGGCCAATTTGAAAGCATTCATGTAATGTAAGCCTCTAAATATGTTACCAGGTTAAGTTATACCTATATAATTTACCAAACCGTTAGGTTGTACCTGAAAAATATGTTATCTTGTTTTCTTTATTCTTATTTTTTTTTTTAAAAAAACTTTGTAGAGGTATTTCTTTGCTTTAGTAGTTTATTTATCTCCCCCCAAAATATTTAGACTGTGTTTGAATACGAATTTTCATGATGTAATTAATACTGTGGGCCACATGTCTAAGAGGTATCCTTTTGCTCTCAATCATAGATGAGCACTTTCACCATGGTACATCATACTGCACCACACATACCATTCAAAAACTCAGAAGAATGGAATGCTGCACAAGCACAGCTTAATGGAACTGTTCATTGTGCTTACCCTCAATGGTAATGTATTTTTTATGCTTGTTGTATTCTAATTTATGTTTTTCTTGCCATTAATAAGACGCATGGATGTGGTATATGCTGAATAAGTTCGCTACTGTTGATTTTTTTTCTTTCACTGGTGAGTGTTATTTTATTCTGTGGATACTGAATAATTTATCGACTTTGTTCTACATATTATTTGCATTTGCACCGTATTAAGGAAAAAGGACAAACAGAGTACTTAAAATATGATCAGAGAAAATGGATAGTCGAGAATGTTTACATCTACGGTGGCATATTGCAATTATAATTGAAGTGAAAGAGATTTTTTTAAGTGCCTGTGTATTGCATTATACATACAAATCCATAATTGATGGATGGTATCTCAGGTTGATTATCATGTCTATTATAAATCACCTTAGAAATGTTCAAATGCTTACAATATCCCGATGTCCATGTAAATCTCTTGCCTGTGAATTGTTAAATTTAAGTATATCCTTATGTTACACCCCCTGTGTTGCTCACATTTATGAACAATTTTAGTTTTTTCCCGCTCTTCTCATGATTTCTTCAAAGTGCAGGTTTGCGAAATTAACTCGATGGCCATAGGATTGACTAACCGCTATATTCTGACTTCTTTTCTGTACAGGATCGAGATCTTATGCCATGATATTAATGTCCATATTCCACACCATATATCCCCGAAAATACCGAGCTATAATTTACGAGCAGCCCATAAATCCATCCAAGAAAATTGGGGAAAGGTAAAGTCAATAATGTCAATACCATTTTATGCTTCTTCATGAAAGAAATGAGGGATTCCATTTTTCTTCCACTTCTTGCAGTCTTAATATTAAGAAAAGAAATGAAAATGTTAAAACAATATTTGCTTTGCCACCAAAACATACTTTCGATACAAGTCCAAATAAAAAATTTGGAAGTTTTGTTTATTCCAGTCATGCAAATTTGTTTGTGTTTAAACAGTTAATCAGCTCTAAAACATTATCAATGTCTAACCAAACTCTAATTCCATGGTTAAAATTTCTAGATGACATTTTAGCTAATTATTGGTACTATTTTGTTGTGTTGGAAAAACAGTATCTGAATGAGGCTAGTTGGAATTGGCGATTGATGAAGACAATCATGACGGTGTGTCATGTGTACGATAAGCAGCAAAATTATGTCTCCTTTGATGAAGTTGCTCCTAAAGAATCTCGTCCAATTAGATTTTTGAAGAAAGTAATGCCTGATTATGCCTAATTAGGTCCAAGTTGGCTTATTTTCATGCAATTTTTTTTTTATATATCAGAGTAGGTAGGTATACCATTCATTTTCTTTTTTACGAGTATTGTTTAATATATGTTTCCATTTTTTATATCACATAACAAGGGGAAATTACTTGGAGCTCCTTTTAAGTTCACGTTTTATGGTAATCATATTATCTAGTTGCAAGCTCTGAGAGACAGTCATTAGGTTAATGTAGACATTATATTAATCTGAACGTGATTTTTCTTAGGACGATCACGTTGGAAGAGTGTTATATTATGCATAAACAGATGTCTAACGGATAAAAAATCACGTGGAGTGTTGTTTGAGACTTTGAGCTTAATGCCTAATAATGAGTACTGTCATTTTTTATGCTTTGTTTTTATACATTACTGACATAGTAACATTAAGTATTTATTTTCTTTTTGGTCTAAGAAAAGCACATCTTCAACCATAACTGTTTGCAAATTTCGCAGTGGAGCAGTATCCTAAACAATACATTTCCTTGTAGAGAGACAGAGAACCACATTGATCGATATTGTTATATTCTATTGTGCTGCATAATATCTAGTTTTGATTAAATTAATTTGTCACAAAAAAGCTTGATTAAATTAACATTTAGAACTTCCGCACAGAAGATGGTGGTTTGGTTGACTACCATCTGTTAACATCATTTGTAATAACTCGAGACCTTGGATTTATACAACATTGATGGATTTGGTGCAATGCAACCTAAAGAGTTCAAAGTATATTTTACGCAATACTAATTAAATAGGAAAAGTGAAGTGACCTAAAAGCTGCAACTCACCCCACCCACCACATGCTAAGTAATTTCTCATTATTCCCTTCACCATTCTAATGCAAGCAAAAGGACTTCATCTCATTTACTCCACCTCCACGTTAGTTAGTTGCAAAAGAAAAGGTTAAAAGGAAGGTACAAAAGTGGATATGACCTTATCAAAAGAAAAAAAGGGAATAACTTAAGGCTGGTACAAATTTAGAATCTTCAAGAGATATGAAGTGATGTATGAAATCTGATTCAGTACACAATAGTAAAATAAAGCAATCCACATATAGTATTCTTCATTTCTTTGTAGATATAATACATCAGCAGTTCTTTCAAAAAAAAATAAAAAATACATCAGCAGTAAAACTACATGTATCATGTATGCATAGTTTTTTGAGGGAAATGTATAATGTATGCATAGTTAACAACTACTAAATCTCGTATATACAATGTTTTTAGTCTCAGCACTATCTTGAAAATTGCAGAAGCAATCTGGTTATGACAAACTAAGGAAAAATTAAACTTAAACTAAGCAAACCACTCTATAAATAACTAAATCATATAATTGGTGGTGTAGGAGTTTCCCATATATCAAAAACATTCTCTTCACTATGAAGTGCAAAAAGCCTATCCCCTCCAATGGAAAAATCACATATTGACCCACCATAGCTTCGTCTTAACCTAGAAGTTAAAACCCATTCAGGGCCACAAAACACTGAAATGCAATCATTCATGGAAGAGAAAAGTTGTCCACCATGCAATGCCAATTTAGGGTAACAAGGTTCCTCAGGCATCTTCCCTTTCATCAACCTACTTCTAGAACTCCACCTCACACTGTTAGCAGCAGAACTTCTCAAATCCATGAAACCCAATTCCTCAAACTCATTCACCACACAAATTGAACTATTATCCTCCATTGCTATTGCATCCCTCACCCTTTTCTCATCCACAGCCAAAGTTGCACCTACATCAGACCAACACCAAACCATTTTCTTCTCTCTAAAATCCAAAAGACTAATATAACAATTATCTTTTCTAGGAAACATTGTAGCAACTAACAAACAATTACTACCTTCTAACCATTGAAGCTTATCAGCATCACCAAGTGACCAACCTAAAGGCTCATAAAAGAAATCAATTTGTTTACCAGTAACTTGATCCCAAACACCAACACCATATTCATTACTCCTTCCTTTACAACTAGAAAATAATTTATAATCAGAACTGAAACTTAAAGCACCAGCAGTATAACTTTTAACATGATTTTCATGACTAACTTGAAATTTATACCTAAGTTCACCATTATGAGAACTAAACAAACCCATTCCACCATCACCACGACCAAGTCTTTCACTTACACCTATAACAATATTGTTAGGGTCAACCCAACCAACATCGTTGACTCTTTGATAATCAAGATTAAGAGGACAATGTTCTTCTAACATCCAATCATAAACATGAACCATGCAACCATGAGCAACACAACAACCACCATCTGGACCAGCTCGAATTGCTGTTCCATCACCAGGTGCTTGTCCTTGAACAGAACAAGACAATCTTAATCTATTACCATCAAATTGACCCCATTTTGCAGAACGAACATGATCTAGAACACCATAAAACAGAGCTTCTCTGTAAAGAAGCTTTTCAGGAACATTTTGTGGGATGTAGAGTTCACCTGTTCGTAGCAGATCTAAGATAACAGAGAAACAATCTGCGTTACGATCGATGAATTTTTCACTTCCATTATCTTGTAACAGATTCCAATTCTCATCTAACATTGCACCCAACATAGAATTTCTTCCTGCATTTGCAAGTGTTGTTGCTGTTGTTTCAAATACTCTGCCTCCTACGTTGAATTTCACTCTATCGTTTTTAACACCCATGATTTGTTTCTTTCAAATTATGAAACTTTTTCAGAAACCCAGATGGGGAATTGGGTTCAATTCAACGAATTTGATAAACACAAGATTTTTGGTTTGTTTCTATAGAGAAAGCTAAAAGCAGGGGAGTAGTGTAATTTCTACGAAATGTTGGGAAACATACAAAGATTATGATTTTTTTTTTGTTGGGAAAAAACAAAAAACGATGATTGTGTTTTAGAAGGATTGAAATTGAAGTAAAAGAAAATGGGTATTGATGAGATCAGAGGATAAGGGTTAAGTAGTAACAATAATATTTGAAAAAGGATGGGATTGTCGTAAAACAAGAAATGGATTTGCATTGAAGGAATATTATTTATGGCTTTAAAAAAGAGGGTTTTTGAAATCGTGGGATTTGGTGAAAGAAAAGACGAATCAAATTGGGTGGAGCGGTTGGAATTCAAAACAGAATTGACTCAGTTTCATATCATCTTCTCTCCCTCTTAAAAGTCACTCTGTTTTTGTTCTCTCTCTGTTTTTCTTTTCTATTCTTTTTGTTTTTTCTTTAAAAAATAAATTGTATTTTTTTATATAAAGAAGAAATTTAGTAGAGTTGAATTTTAGGAGTTCACCCAATTAGACAAATCCTCTCCAAGCGCAATCCCCTCAAAGTGTTGACAAATGTATATACGGATTATTGTTAAAAGTAGTGATATCTATGCATCTATTCAATGACAATTTTGGGGATAATTTATTCTTTTTCTCTTCTTATTGGTTAAAAACAATAAAGAGAGATGGTAACATCAACATAGAGTATGAGAGAGAAAGTTATTCAAAAGTTGTTATAAAATAATTGTACAAATATCATTTCTCTATTATCATTGATCAATAAGATATCTATGATATAATAGTAAATAAGAATAGTTTGATAAAATTTTATCAAAATTCAAACTAAAAAAATACTGAGAAATAATTTTAACTGACTATCTAACTCAGATAAAATTATTATTCTCAGTATTTTGTTAATCGTTATGAAAGTGAAGGATATGCTTCTTAAAAAAAAAATCAAAGAGAGGAGTATTGACTATTGACAAACACTTTCACAACAGAAAACAACAACAACAGAATCAAAAATAAATTAAAATGTTATGTTTTCACCAAAATTCAAACTCGGAATCTCACATATGTATGCGTAAGTTCCATGTTATGTTTTTCCTTTCCTATGCAACCAAAAAACCACAAATTGGAATTTGCCACGTTTTTGGGTTCATTGATTTTGATTGGCCTCAAGATTTAATATAATATATCTTTCATCATTAAATAAAAATAATTGATGTGGGGTCCATTCAATCACACACAATTAATACCATAACAGACGGCTGTGATGAAACGAGGTTTAGTTTAGGTTGAAATTACCAATTTATGAATGAAATGAATGTATTTGAAGGTGAGTGGCTGGCTCCTTAGTTAGTTCTTCACACGAAGTCAGCTTTCTTGCGCGGTCTTTGCCGTAAAGAAACCGCGTCATGAGAATTAAAAACTATCAATTTAATAATTTACTTAATTAATACTAGTACATTTGGAATTTGGAACAAGAAAAAGACTTTATGATATGAGCAACCCCTATTATATAAGTTAGTACAGTCCATGTCGTAACTAGTTAGCCTATTCACACCGCTTGTGTTTATTGACTTGTGACATGTCAGTGTCGTCCTTCAATTCATTATTTCATTCCAAGAAGGTTTTTCCCAACCTAATTGCATGGCAAAATGAAGGTGGAGGAAATTGCACTATCGTTTGTGTGACATTTGATTATGCCAATTTTCACTATAAAGTATTTATTTAAAATGTGCATACAAGAGTGTTTTTCCTTTTATGATTATCTCTAACGTAAGATAGATATTTACTACGATGGATAAACACAAGATAGGTTTACGCGTCAGCGTTTATCAAATAGATTTTGACTTTTCCATTTTGTCCTTTCATGTTAAGATAAGTTCCAATTTGCTGTAGAAGTTTATTTTTCCAGTTTCTGCTAAAAAATAAATAAAATCTCCATACATGTGCCCCCTGATTGTAGTAAAATAACAAATAACCACAATAATTCTTCAATGTATCAACATAGACCAAAACAACCATGACTCTAATTTATTTATCAAATGAAAGACCATTTCCTCCTTTGGTTTCATTGTCTTGAATTACTCAACCTTTGGATTGGAGTAACCTTGACCCACCGCTTTAACTCGAAGTAGCGGACCGTGGACGGCAAAAACCTTCACAAGGAGCACGTCTTTTATTTAATTAGTACAAAACAACTATCAAGTAAATATATTTCAAATACTAGTAATTTACAAAATAAAACACTAGTAAACAAGATAATACGAATGATTAGATTAAGGTTATCAAAATATTATTTGCGTAAATCAAAATATTACTGTTATTACCAACATGAATTGACTACAGAGGAGGGGGTTAGACGGCCACATTCATTCGGCTGAATTATGTTCAAATTTTCGCTAAAAAAGATGCTTGCATCAAATGTTTAATAATGTCTCACATATAAATATTATAAGTGGAGGAAACTTGCTCAAAAAAAAAAAAGTGGAGGAAACTTACAAAAATATTATAAAATAATATTTAATTAAAAAAATATTATATCTATTACTTTTTTTTTTGACAAAATTATATCTATTACTTAAACTTTAATTTTTCCAATCCTACATTTTAAAAAAAAGATATATATTATTTCCTCCATTCCAAAATAAATATCACATTTGCAAAAATAATTTATCCCAAAAATTATTATAAGTTTAACTTTTGTGATTTTAATTGCTTATTTTTTAATTGTATCTCTTAGTTCATGTCATCACTCTTATTTGTAACCAAAAAAAAATGTCATCACTATTATTTTATTATTTTTCACTTTATATTTATGGGTAGTGTTAACTTGTGCCTTTAAAGTACATGTTAAGAAACCTAAAAAAAAAAACATTCTCTAAAATTTTGTGCATTTAAATGATTAAAAAGTTAAATATTAAATGCAATGCACACATTTCAATAAAAAATTATGTATTTGAATCATTAACTTGTGTTTTGTGGGCACAAGTTAACATTTCCCTATATTTATATATGATAATAGATAATATGAGCAATTGAATAAAATCATCGTTTTTTTTCATTTAACATCTTTTCTTAATATGTCCTTAAAAAAATGTTTTTTTTAATATGTGTGAAGTGGTGCACTATGATATTCATTTTGAGATGGATGGATAAACAATTTTAGGGTTATGCTAAATAGTATCTCAATGATACAGGTTAAGGAAACCCACAAAATATAACATTTTCCACATTTTCAAAAGTTTGATCGTACAAATTTCAAATATGGTTACCATATATATGTTTCTTTAACTAGCCACTAGTTAGCATTTTTGATGTTTTAATTAATCCTTGGTGTGACTTGGGAGATGAGAACATGACACCGCGGGTGGACCTTGCCTTAGATAATTGATAGCATGATAATAAGATTTCAGACCATATATTGCTATACAGTGTTATATAGTTTGATATTTGACAATAAGTTTGGAGGCTACTATGTGATGGTCACTATCTTCTTTCCCGTTTTAACCTTTGAGATAAGGGAGACGAACGAGGATGTGGCTGACTGCTTCAAAAAAAGTTTTTAACATAAGTTAGGATTAGCACTAGAATTCTGTAACTTCTTAGAAACACAACATAGTACTTAGCAGACAAGTATTTAGTACTTCAACTCAAAGACATTATGGAAATCATAATTAATTCATTATCTTCATCTCATCTTATCTCACTTTTGGTTGGTATAACTGAACATTTCACCAGCAAGTCACAATCGTCATTGCATCAATTGTCTAGTAAATGTCAATCATTATGTTTGTTGCCACGTGTAATGCAGTTTCTAAGTATACATTGTTATCCTTTTTATACGATACTTTTTAGATACAGTTGCGATAGAAACCTCATAAAATATATGGTCAAATTTTGTGGGGAAGATGTTTTGAAATAAGTTAAAATCATGCAAATACGTGAACTCTATGTCATTTCATTGACACTATGTATACAAGGAAAAAACAATCACTCATTTTCTATAAAACTAGCAAATGTATATTAAACATATATTGGGCAGTAGCTTGTGGTAATGGCACGAATAGGTCTTAGCTAACAAAGTGTTTCCATCATCCATCATCCTAGGTTATTTGGTTAGTGATTTTAGGATCAAAATGATCCAAAAATTAAATTACAATGGATTTATGTAGAATGAGAGAATCATCTTGTGGTTCATGGCTTGGACAGGGCTTAGACAAACACTGTCTGGGTTATGGTTCAACTTTGTTTTTGTTCTATTACCAAATTGACCATGAGATATTTAAATCAAAGTTGATTAAGCAAATTCACAACAAAGAATTTGTTATACTGTATATAAATCCTAGCTCAACTGGCAAATGCCGAAATTACAAGGTCGGACGTCGTGACCCGGGTTTGAACCCGGGACCTCACAGTTGTGTGTGAGTTTATTTTCAGTAGATTACCACTTCGTCTAAGACCAAAAAAAAGATTTTGTTATACTTGTCAGGAATAAATTCATTCCAAAATTGTCCCCATGAACTTAACTCATTTGGTAAGGGATGATGCACAATTTGTGCAGGGGCCGAGATTCGAACCTCGGACACCCCACTTATTCATCTTAAAGGTGAATTTCTCTAACCACCAGGCTACTTGACAAAAAAAAAAATTCATTCCAAAATTATTTTCCGTTACAATTCTTTGTTGTTATTGTTAAATGTTTTTAAATGTTGGAATGGTGTAAATTATACTTATCCTTGGGTACCCTAACCCAAATTTTGTTTCGATGCGTCAATGTAGCCCGATTCAAATTCAAAATTCAAGCTTATCATCCAGATTTTAGAGTAATAGATTTGATCTCAATATATTAAGTGACATTCTTTTAATCCACATTTGATCCCCAAATAAAGTCTCTGCGGATTTCCTTTGCTTCTTTGCATATAGAAACGGGAATAAAGGAATCTTCACAAGTTCAACTCATTTAGTAGGGATATTGCATATTATATGTAGGGGTTGAAGTTCGAACCCTAGAGACCTCACTTCTCCATAGTTAAAATGTGTAAGCTCTGACCACTAAACTACTAGATAAAAAAATATATGAGATGACTAGACAACATTAATAAGTGAAGATTGGGGAAGAGTCACGTGCAAGAAAGTTGTCCTTCCATCCCGACAATTTCATTTAAATCTTATCCAACATGAACTTAAAATAGCTATGGGAAACTCTCAAAACAATCATATGAGCTTCCAAGTAAATCTCCAAGTCATTAGTAATTTCAATCATCAAGACCAATACCGATATTTATTAGATTAGCGATCTGGGACATTGGAGAAATATATTATTAGATATTTTTGTTGGTTAATTTTCTTACCTTAATACAATTGACCGTATGAACATTTGCCAATTTTTTTCATAAGAAAATGTTAGTGGTTATCAAATTGAGGGAGGGAGAATTTGTGCTTTAGCGCCTCAACCCATATCATTTGGCCACACCTTCGGAAACCCTCGACCACAAGAATTAAATAATTAGCAAGGCATATATGAAATTAAATTGATTGCATTCGTCAATATTATGGCATTCATTTGCAATTTTGTCATGTAATAATCAAAGCCATGAACATGAACCAATGATAAAATTATTAACATCAATCTCTGAAGCAAGCATCAACTTAGAAAACAAATCAAAATCATTTAGAGGTGCAATTTGCAAAAAGAGTAACAAAGAAAAAATAATTTTTTTAATGCTAAGCTATCTCTATCCTTTGTATATGCATATACGAGAAAAGAGGTGAGAAAATTAAATGGGGAAGAGTTGAGTAGAATAATATAAAACCGTACAAATAGATTTGAAACAAAAAGGAATAAGTATGCAGTATACTAATAAGTATCATAATATACAAAAAAAAAAAAAAAAGAGAAACTACGTTGGGTGGTGCTAGGAATAATAGGACTTGCACGATTTGGAGGAAGAGAAAAAAAGAGAAGGAAAAAAAGTCACAGTGAGTGAGTTTGCAGAAAGGAGCTGCTCCTTGGAATAATTAATTACTGTCTTATTAGTTTAGTTTGCCTTTTTAATTAGGGGTTTTCTAACATGTGCAATGTTAAATACACCATTTGACTCAAATAAGCTGTCTATTAATTGGTCTTTCCTTAAAAATGAATTGTTTTCTCTCTCTCCTATTAACGTTTCACGTCAAACCTCATTATTGTCTAAGAAAACAAACACAATGAAATGCCATTTGTTTTTCCTCTATCCTAGAAGCAGCCAACGAGAAAATTGAAAATTTACCTTCATGATTTATTTTGAAAGGAAATTCACCTTCATGATAGAAAGAACAACCGGTGTCTCAAACTGACATTGGACTATACACCGAAGGTATTGCGATACATGATGACCTCTTGATCGGAATTTTCGACGGTGACATAGGCTTTCATCTCATTAAATTTTGACTCGACCCAGATGGGTTTGGACCATGAGGTGACCCTTCCACATGGACCTCTAAATTACAGTGGAGTTCGCCGGAGTTTTGTGGCGGCAACGTTGCACAAAGTTAGGATAGAGAGGGGCAAAAAGAGCATTTCGTTTTGTTTTTTTCTTGAGACTATGGATGAACCTCTCTGATCTAGAATAGTTAATTGGAAAGAGGAAAAAAAAATCATTTTCAAGGAAATGATATTTATTAATTGACCGTTTGTTTATGTGAATAAAAAAATGTATTTAACGTCCCTTAAGCTGTGCAACATTCCACATGTTAGAAAACTCCATTTTATACTTGTTCCTTTCTCTTTCTCATGTTGAGAATGAGTTTCTTACTATACTTGTTTTTACTTTATCGATGTCTTTAGGTGATTGAGGTTCTATTTATTTATTTACAACCCATATTTTGTATGTATATAGCCAAACAATTTCGTTTACTTATATGTATAATGAGGCAATGTCAACTATAGTCTTAGAAGTTTTAACAATCATTTTTAGATTTTCCGCTCAGTGAGAACAATGGATGGTTGAGCGGGATTGTAGTTAAGGGAAGGCTAAGGGACATGTTTTTGAGGGATTTTTTTTGTTGAAGGAAATCTGTTCAAAAAATACACTGTCTCTATACACAAAGAATGAAGCCAGGTGCCAATGTAAAAACATTTAACTGGGACTGCTGCTAGTTAATGTAATAGTAAAAACTTCCCTAAATGACACACACAAAAAAAAAAGAGCGCTACAAATGAAATATTTTCAGGAATACCATGGCCATGTTAATGAATTATTAATCTCCAAAATGTTTTTTTTGGTTTAAAATGTTTTCTCTGAAAAGCAGCATTATCCAAACAAAATAACACCGTTAGCCATATTTAACAATTTGGAATACCCCAAGAAAAGAAATGGAAATCCACATTTCTTGTTTAAAAGTGTTATTCATTGCATACGTGAGTGTACTATGTGTGTGTGCTCCTAAAAGCCTAGGCATCAGTACAGAAGCCAAAGTGATAAAAAGTGGAGTAGGCTGAAAGAGGAAAATTCAGTTAAAAAAACAAACATCTTAATACAAAAAGAACTTATGCCTAATTAGTTCTGACTTAAAAAGATTGTAATATATGCTACGCACAATCATAATTCAATACCCATCAATTCTAAACTTAAAAAAAAGAAACATCTTAATCCAATCATAGTTCTGACTATTTAATCCTGACATTGAAAAAGGAGAAAATACCTCTGAATAGAGAAGCAGAAATTTCTTCAGCAGATGAGAGAGAGAAGGTCGCGTGAACCGCCGGTTAGAGAAATATTGAAAATCAGGAGCGCGCATGTGAAAACAAAGGTCGCGGGAGAGTGAAATTGGAGAAAGGGGCTTTAATTTGTGGGGGTTATTAAACTACTGCCTTAGAATAAGAGCCATATGCTGTCTCATATTCCCTTTTTTACTAATTTGCGGGTTTTTTTTTTTATAACCTCCCTTAAATAACCGTCGCAATTAGTGTATCTCACAAAACAATGAACCTTTTATATTCTGTTTGACTTCAACTATAATCTAATCGTAACTTCTTTCTTTTCTTCTCACCAAAACAGAAGACAATCAAGAGACACAACGTTGTTTTTTTTCAATAGTTTCAAGAAGCTGTTTTTAGGAGTTTTGGACAGCTTTTTCTGCTGAATTTGTACACAACTTTTACCTTTGAGGAGATGTTCAGTTTTGTAGACCTTGCAGTTTGTGGTGCTTCAATGCGTCACTAGTTTCAATTTAGTTTCCAATTGTAGATAGTAACTTGTTATACCATAGCCATGTTAACGAATTAGTCTTTCTTTCATTCCATAAGTAACTATGACAGTAACTTTTGAACGAGTAAAAGAATTAGCCAATTTCTTGGTCATTTTTACAAATAAATAGGAGTGTTAATGAATTGTTCTTGGGTAACTAATTAAGCCAATTATTTAGCTAGGCTAGTAAATTTGAGGCCAATTATTTATTTACACGCACCATAAGTAACTATGACAGGAATTTAAGCATGCTAGTAAATTATGGCCTTTGTTAGTCCTTGTTATTTGGTATTCTAGTGAATAAGCTAACTGCTTGTTGGCTTTGTCTCATTTAGCATTCTTTGTTATTTAGCAGCATGTTATTAGTGTCAACTATCTTCTTAATTACATTATGGTTGTCCTCCTCTAGCTCCACCAATGCTTGATGATATACCTAACAAAAAAAAAACATAGAGAGCATATTTCACTCAGAAATCAATAAACACCTTGTGCTCCAATTACATATATCATCTCAAAATTACATATTTTGTATGCCATAGTTATTTTTTGTGTAATCTATATCTCTAATAGGTGGTTAAGACAATGATTAATTTAGTCGGATATTTATTGTGAGTGATTCATTTTGTGGAGTTTTTTTTTTTTTTGATCAAGCAACAAAAATTAATAAAAGCAGGAAAAAGTCTGCAACCACCGTACGAAAATGCCTACATCAAAGCCAAAAGGCCAACAAACTAATAAACATGAGAGAAAACATCAAGACCAAAAGGCCAACAAAATCACAATAATAATCTCTGGTATGGTCTTCCATCATTGTCCCTTGACAGAAAACCAGAAATGAAATCGGGGGGGCAGCTCCACCAATGGGAAAAAGAGACAGGTAAACTTTGTCCGTTGCGAGCCAACGCATCAGCAACAAGAGTATGTTTGTGTGCAAAGCATCAAACATACTCAAAATGTTTCATTTGGCACCATTCAAAACCAAATTTTTATGATACAATCATTTAAACAACATAGACAACAACTACATTCATTTATCAATACATAAACTACACATGCAATGATCAAATTGTCATATCATTCATAAACCCTAACCACATGCAAACTAATCAATTTTTTTTAAACTTAACCTAAACAAACTAACATTAAGATTGCAATGATTAATGGTACTTACTTGTGATAATGTGGGGATGATTGGCTTGCAATTCGTGAAAATAGAATTTAGAATGAATTTGGGAAGTTTTTGATGAAAAGAAGAAACTGCAAAACTGAGTTTCTGCTTCTGTTTATATTCAGTATGCATCCTCGGTAGTTAACTGCAACCAGTTTTATTTTTCCTCGGCACTTGACTACCAAGGGGTATTTTTGTTTTTTACTTGTGTTTCTCACCAAACCACGTGTGTATACAGCAATTTTCATTTTTATGGGAGAAGAATAATATGGGCCGGGCTAAGCCCAATCCTTACAGAACACGAGAGAAAGAAAACGTGTATAGCGTTTTTTTTTTTGTTGCGGCAGTGTAGGGTTTAATAGCAGCCACCATACACTCATTTCTTCTCTTTCGCAGAAGCTTGAAACCCTTCGCTTCTGTTCTGTTCTGCTCGGTTCTGTTCTGTTCTGTTCTGTTCATCCATGCTCTATTATTCATTCTCTTTACACATTCCATTTTCAATTCTCAAATCGAAGAAGCTTCAATTGAATCAATAACAATGGCAGAAACTTTAATGGCTGAAACCGAAACTATTACCAAACAATACGATCCATTTCAGAGAAAAATCGAATTCATACCTGTTAAAAAACCATTCAAAAGCTTTTCCAATGATTTTCACATCGAAACCCTAAACCCTACCACCTCCGAACACCGACAACTTGTTTCCGCTAATATTCAATCACCGCAGCCACCTTCCAAAAATTCAGAATTCGCTGAGTGTGGTTTGGATCCGGAGCTCAGCCTCGGGATTACCTTTCGCAGAATAGTGAGTTTTTGTTTTATCGTCTTGAATTTTGTTGTTTCCGTGAAAATTTGAGATGCAAATTTGTTTTCACTTGATTTGGATTAGTTAAATTGGAATTGATATTTTTTTAGTTTTAGTAGTTAAAAATGAAAATTTGATTGAAAATTTTCAGGGTGCTGGGCTATGGAATCTTGGAAACACTTGTTTTCTGAATTCAGTTTTGCAATGTTTGACGTATACTGAGCCTTTAGCTGCATATCTGCAAAGTGGCAAACATAAAAGTTCATGTAAGCAATACATTTACTTCTCTGTCACTTGCTATATTATGTCAATGATTTGCTTTTAGCAATGATTTATATTGATGAATGAAGGAAATTTATGGTTCATAGCGTTTCTAATTACATTTTTCACTTTTTATATTTATAGGCCACATTGCTGGATTTTGCGCACTTTGTGCAATTCAGAATCATGTTAGCAGTGCGCTGCAAGCAACTGGAAGAATAGTATCGCCTCAGGTTATGGTTGGAAATCTGCGGTGTATCCTTATGTTGTGTTTTTTAATGAGTAATCAAGTTCATGGCCATTTTTTGAATTATAATATTCTTTTTCACTTTCGGATGTATCTATGTATTTTCTGCATTTATTACGTTTGAGTCGAGGAAAATGGCCAGTATTGAAGATTGTTTTCATGGGAATTGTATTCCTTCGAACCAATAAGTTTTTTTTTTATAACTGCATGTCCACCTTATTTTTCTGGAAGATCTTAATATTTCAAAATATCTGTATTCATGCTGTCTGTTTTTGAAACAAGGGTTAAAGCCTAGAACCAACTTCTTGGCGTATATTTTTGTGAGCTTTTACATTACTGATTTACCTTTTCAGCTCAGCTTCTTTTAAACCAGGGAAAAGATTGAAAAAGTTTTTCATCATAGATAATTTTACTTTTCCTAAGGTTTTTTGAGGCTAAGAAAGTTGTTGACCACTCTTCTTTAAATCCGGCTGTAATATCGAGTACAACATTTAACATGCTTGATTTTGTTAGCTGAGGTGAAATAATGTTTTAAAATTTAAATATGTGCTGATTGCTTGGTTTTATTCATAAGTATCGTCTCTTGCCTCCACCCTGTTTTTCGTTAGAAGTACTTCCCATTTTATTAGCTTGGTTACTTGTATTTCTTGACTTGAGATTAGGCATATCGCGCAATTTCCGAAAGGCTAGGCAGGAAGATGCACATGAGTATATGGTGAACTTACTTGAGTCAATGCATAAATGCTGTCTGCCTTCTGGAGTACCGAGTGAATCACCTGGTGCTTTCGAGAAAAGTTTGGTTCACAAGATCTTTGGTGGTCGTCTTCGAAGTCAGGTACTTGTTTCTTGATTTGGTGGGATTTTCATGAGATAGTAGTACCAATCATAGTTTGAAGATGGTTATGTTGATATTTAAGGCATAACCTGGGAATCTTTATAGAACAAGGGTATCTTTTGACTTCATGGATTACGACACCTCAAAAGTTTGTTGGGTGCTTTTTTCAGGTGAAATGCAGGCAGTGTTCTTATTCCTCCAACAAATTTGATCCGTTCTTAGATTTAAGTCTTGAAATCTTAAAGGCAGATTCACTGCAAAAGGCACTGGTAAATTTCACAGCTGCAGAACTTTTGGATGGAGGAGAGAAGCAATACCATTGTCAACGTTGCAAGCAAAAAGTGCAGGCTGTCAAACAACTAACAATTCATAAGGCACCTTATGTGCTAGCAATTCATTTAAAGAGATTCTATGCTCATGACCCTAACATAAAAATTAAAAAGAAAGTTCGGTTTGACTCCGCACTGAATTTGAAACCTTTCGTCAGTGGCTCATCGGTAAGTGTTTTTTTATTTGTTTTATGCTACCCCACTTTCTTTACTAATAGCCCTGTTTAGTTCTTGCAAAACCTTGTCAAATAAAATACAAAAATCATGTTGTAATATTTAGTTTGTGAAGGGGTTACTCTGTTCAAATAATATGTGATATACTTTATTCAAAAGGACAACCCTAGAAAATATTTTACAGCTTCATGTTTCAAAATATTTGTTGCTCTGATTTACTGTTTTCTTCTGTATCTTTTCATGACTTAATGATATGGTTATGTTATACTTCTTACTCTCAAGTTTCTCCCGTTTGGCAGGATGGAGATGTGAAATACTCGTTATACGGGGTCCTGGTTCATTCTGGTTTTAGCACTCACTCTGGCCACTATTACTGCTATGTCCGCACTTCAAATAACATGTGGTATACATTGGATGACACTCGGGTACTGATTATCTTTGATCTTTATAGTATTGTTTAATTCTTCACATTAATTTTATAAATATTTATAACCCGAGAAAAATCCGTTAGCGTTATCTGGTTGGGGCTTATAAATGAAGAGAATAAATATTATCATCTAGAACAAATGTCTTCTCTTGAAATTTATTGAGTCTATTTCTAATTACCAATGGTTACTTTTCCAACCTCAAGTCCGATCCACATCACTATGTTTCCAAAGTATTGTCCAATTTGAGCTTACACCCACCCTTTACAATTTCCTTCACTTTTTTGCCCTTTATAAAGGTTCCACTTTGGGTTGAGGAGTGTGGGTGTTTATACACTACCCTTGGCCTCAATACCTAGGCAATGTTGGTCATTCAGGGGAATCGGAACAGTAGCCCCCAATCGAGGCTAAGGAATTGTAGGGTCTGTCAGCCATCCTGTGTGGCTTAGACCCTTGATTCCCACCGGTGGCTCCATTGTTTCAACCTCAAGTCCACATCACTTGGGTGTCTTCACTGCTATCTTTTAGAAAAGGCGTCTCTTTGGGTTGAGGAGTGTGGATGTTGTTTATAAACTATCCTTCCCCTCGATTGCCAAGCAATGTGAGATTTTTAGTTGCACCGGAACAGTTATCATCATGGTGTTTATCATGGTGTTTGACATTATTGTTACGTCAGTTTGTTTTATTTGAAAATAAGAAAACATTGGCCTTCTTTTGATTGATTTTTGTGTCCCACTAGAAATTGGGATACCTTCCAATTCCTGTTTAAGTTAACTTGTTTATTTATATCAGATCCGGGTAAAGGATGTTGTTTATAAACTATCCTTGGCCTCGTTGCCAAGCAATGTGAGATTTTTAGTTGTACCGTGACAGTTAACATCATGGTGTTTGACATTATTGTTGCGTCAGTTTGTTTTATTTGAATATAAGAAAACATTGGCCTTCTTATGATTGATTTTTGTATCTCACTAGAAACTGAGATATATTCCAATTCCTGTTTAAGTTAAATTAATACTCTTGCTTTGATGTACATAAATTTGATGAATTATATGTCATGGATTCCTTACATAACTTGTGAATTTGTGTATTGATGAATGTTGTGTGGAGGAATGGTTTCTTAAAACCAGACCCTAGGTGCCCTTCTTCGGCTGTGACATAGAATTTATTAATCAATTTAACCCTTTTTTTATTGTTGTAACAGGTAAGTCATGTCGGTGAACAGGAAGTTCTTAATCAGCAAGCTTACATGTTGTTTTATGTTCGTGATAAAAAAAGTATAGCTCCAAGGAAGCCTGTTAATATAGCTAAGGAAGAGCTTTCGAAGACTAATGTTATTGGAAGTAGATATCCTTCAATCCCAACCAATGCACTGAAAGATTATCCAAATGGTCATGTGGAAAATAAGTTTTGCGGGGTACCTTTGACTGCAGAAACTCAGAAAAATTTATTAAATGCTGATCCATCAAGGATATCAGATGCTCTGGTTCAGCAAAAAAATAGTGGCATTTTAGCAAAAAGCTTAATGCATAATGAAACCCCTGTATCTGAACGTACTTCCAAGGAACTTACACAGATGAATTCATCAGACGAGCTTCCTGTTGCTAAATCAGAACTTGAATGTTTATCATCCTTAGATCACTCTGGAAAAGTCAACGTGTCTGGTAATCAGAAATGTTTAGTTGCACCAGCTGGAGACAAACCTAATCTATTTACTGAGGATACCCTTTTAAAAGAGGGTGTTGATTCTCCTTTAATAGAGCCAATCGTGAGTAATCCCCAAACTTTTATTGGTAAACATGCTAGTGACAGAACATCACTGTCTGATGAGGTAAGTGTTCCAAAATATTTCAGTATCCTCTTTGGACAAAACTGGTGCTATTTTAGTTTTCTTGATTACTTATCTGTAATTCACTCCCAGAAAAATCCCCCCGCTGAAGTTGATGCCGTTGCCGCTCAAGATTCAGTCACAAATTTGTCAGAGCGCGCTGGCCTTGTAATTTCAGTAACTCAACCAAAATTTATTGATCATATCACCTGTTTCCCCATATATTGGGGCCCTATTGTATTGGTGTATTGACTCTACTTTTATTTTTAGGTTGGAACTTCAAATGGTTTGGTGTATAAGAAAGCATGCAAATTATTGTGTAAGAGTGCAGTGGTTCCTCAGGGATTGGTTCTTAAAGTTTCATCAAACAGATCCTTGAAAGACTCAAGTCTTGATCAAAAGCAAGTGAAAAAATCAAAAAAGAAGTTTCCAAGGTACAAGGGATCAATCATGCAACTTAGCTTGATCCGCCCTTCGATGAGATGCCTCGGCCTGCGGAAGAAGAATCACAAAAAAAGTAGACGCTGCTTGTTGGGTTTGAAGTATCATAGTAAAGAAAAGTTGATTAAACATGCCATTTCATCAGATGTTGGACCATCTATATCCAGAAAAGAACATTTACGTTCTTCTCTGATGAAGCATGATGCTGAAGGAGAGATTATAAACAGGATGGATCAAAACTGTGCTGTGCTTGCAACAGCTACACAAGTAGAAAATATGTCCCGATGTAGTCTACAAGATGATAAGAGGGATCAAATGCAGAATACTGTTGTGACTCGAGGTCTAGAGGAGACAGTTGGTATGTTTCATAATGTCTCTGGTAGCCTATTCTATAATGATTTCACAATCTTGCTAATTGCCAAATTCCTTGGGTTATAATGGTGCTATTCACGCCACATATGATTGCACAATCTTGCTAATTGCCAAATTCCTTGGGTTAAAATGGGGCTATTCACACCACACCAAATGTAGTGATCTGGTATCATCAATGTGTGTTGATCATGTTTTGTTGTGAGTAGTTGTACGAATATCAATCTTTCATTTCACATGTGAAATGTTTGCCATCCTTGATTAATATATAAAGCTACTCTAGTTAAACTAGCTCAATTTGTTATCTCGCACGTTTGCTTATTTGTATTATGTTTTATGCTTTTCTGAACTGAACTCTGAATATTGGCTTCTTTATGCTTGATATATAACATATATGTTCTCTTTGGGTACAGTCGCGCGTTGGGATGATGTGGAATTACCTTCATCTCAGGCCTTGGAGTCAAAGACCGACCAGATTGCTCGCATTGGATATGTTGGGGATGAATGGTGAGCTCAATATATATGGTTTTGTTGGAAGTTCCACATCGATTGTGGTCTGTCCCTAGCCGCCGAATTGTGGCATTTGTGTTGCTTTCATTACAGCCACCAACACCTTCATTGTGTTGGTTGTGAAGGGATGGAATTAATCCCACGTTGCCTAGAGACACGGCTTGTGTAGTGCTAATAAAGCTTGGGCAGCCCTCACCTTACAAGCAAGTTTTGTGAGGTTGAGTTAAGCCCAACCCAAAATTATAAAAGATGGTATTAGAGCCTATCCTAGATTTGTTGTTGGCCTTACTCCATCATCCACGCTTTAGGCTCATTGGGGCCCTGCATGAGGAGGGTGTTGGAAATTCCGCCTTCATTGCGGACCGTACCTAGCTGCCTAATTGCGGCATTTAAGTTGCCTTCATTGCGGCATTTAAGTTGCCTTCATTGCAACCTCCAACACCATCATTGTGCGGGGTGTGAAGGGGTGGATTTGGTCCCACGTTGCGAGATGGCCTCTGTATTGCTTATTAAGCTTTGGCAGCCTTTAACCTTACAAGCCGGTAGGCTCAACCCAAAATTCTAAGTAATTGAAGTAATTTGAGCTGTTTTAGTTTGTGCATTCCTGTGTAGTCGAAGCACTGATACACTATTTTGGTCTAAGAATCGTTCAGGATCCGGAGCGATATGTCAAGATACACTATTGATGTGTATTGGGAAGAGTATCTGAATTGTTCTTTTGAAAAAATGATCTAAAATCAGGATACAGTAGGAATACGCTGAGTCTGAAATTGTACTTGGCTTATTTCATGGTCAAATATGTAGTGATTGCTTTTATGTAGAATGTTTTTTTATTGTTTGAAAGATGTAGAATGTTGGCTTATAGATTCGCTGCTAATCATGTCCATTGGGCAATGCATCTTTCTGTTGAAGTGTTTTGTCCAGATTTATAAATAAAATATGCTCTGAATGTTATTATGATCTACGGACTATTACTTTAGAGCTGCCTAATGTGTGAACTGGTAGGGGCTAGGGAGTGAGTCTAGACTTATTTTAATCAATAACAGTGTATATTTATAAATTTGTATCTTTGACACCTCAAAATTTACAGGGATGAGGAATATGACACAGGAAAGAGAAAGAAGTTAAGGTGTTTGAAGCAGAGTTTTGGTGGGCCAAATATTTTTCAAGAAATTGCTACTGAGAAATCTAAGTTAAAAAGGGCAAAATTAGACCATTCTAGCCTCAGAAATCCTCCATTCAGAATATAACTTAACTCCAACTCTGGGTTTCTTTGTAACAATTATTGATTTGTCAAACACCGGAGATGTTTTGAAGAGAGCACCTAAATTTTGTTGGCTGCATCATGTTGGGACCAAGCTATAGATGTTATTGTCTTTTATGCACGGGTTTCCCATTAGCACGTTTCTCAATTCATAGTTCAGACAACTGTTAGCTTCATGATCGAGAAGTGAAAAATGAACCGATTGTGTTTGTTTGTATTAGCTGCATGTTGTAGCTCAAGTTTTGTTCTTGAATATTATTATTTATAGAGTGACTTTTTGTACCTTCTATTGAATCGGTAATTGAAGGAAAGTTAGGAAATAAATTTGTTTATGCAAAGCATAATTTATCGAATCTCTCTAGGTTTATATGAATTTAAAATTTTCCATTGGATATCTTACATAATTTGCTTAATATATTCGACTTGTTTTGTGTTTTTATATCTATGGTTAATATATGATACATAAACTATGCCTTTGATAAAATAAGAGACATTTATTTGGGGGTTGAGGATTTAGGGTATGTTTGGATTGACTTATTTGAGCTTATGAAAAACTGTATCTTCTTAAGCTTTGTCATCACTTTGACAAACTTATATATGATAGGCTAAATACCTTTTTGGGTCTTTAAGTTTAACGTTTGTTTTAGATAGGTTCTTTTTGTCAACCTCCGTTAAGTCAAAGTTGTTTTGTCCGTTAAGCCAAAGCTGATATGTCCGTTAAGTGGGTGAGGTGGTTCTCTCTGACGCTTGGCATCAATTTTTTCCCCTACCAGATCAACTTTGGCTTAACGGAGGCTGATATAAAGGACCTATGTGAAACAAACTCAAAGCTTAAAGGGCCTATTTGAAACTAAAGGACCTATCCGAAACAAACTCGAAATTTAAAGAACCTATCTGAAACCTTAAAAACTTAAAAACTTAAAAGATCTATCTGAAACAAACATGAAATATAAAGGACTCGAGGAGGTATTTGGCCTATATAATATAAAAACTTATGGAAAATGATATTTGGTACGGGAGTTTGGCATACGAATATTCACGGATGCGTGAATTATTCCTATTCCTACGCTAAAAGCCCTTAATAGAAATGAAAGTATGAAACCCACCGTTCAACAAAAAAAAGAGAAAGGAAACCCACCTTCACCACTCCCGCCGCAACTGTTTCCTCTTTCCCGCAAATCAAAGAATCTGATTGGAATTCAATCTCATTTGTTGGGAGATTGTGTTGTCGTCGTTTTCACGCCCTTGCCTCTCATATTCATCCTCACATAACTCTGTGTGCCAAACGAATTGAAACAGAAAACTACCTCAATATGTTAAAGTTGGGTGGTGTTAACAGGAAACTAACGCAGAGCTATATATATTCTTCTCATGTTTCACCTATGTATATCATACACATTATGTTTTGGATCATATCAATGTACCAATTACCAAACCTATTCAAGTCACTTTTAGTGCCATTTCATGGTCACGAATGTGTGAGCTTGTAAACTATATTTAGAGAAGGTTTCTACTAAAATCCTAGACTAGACAAAGATACTGCTTTTACAATCACCACCATTGCTCTTTGATAGCGCAAAGCAAGATCCAATATATTAGATTCTGTCAATGAACAAAGACAGCAATGTATTTGAAAATAAATTGCTATAATATATCTTCTGCTTGAAGTTAACCCTTAAAACATGTTAAACAACTACCACATTGAAGTTTCTTAAGGTTCTTTTAAGTTCTCACTTTAGAAATGTTCAACCTGAAAACTTAAGAAAAGAAAGCACACACATTTGTATGAAAATTAAGGACAATACTATAACATATATGGAGCTATTGTTCCGGCGCGGTGGTTGGCAATGATTGAGCGACGGAGGACGAAAGTGATTGACGGACAAAATGCTCCTTTCACAGGACTAAATGGACCAATGGAAATCTCTAGTCTAGAGGATAAAGAATACAGTCTTGCTTTCCTGATTAGGTATGGCGGTCGGAATCTGGTGGGTGGTGAAGAGTGCGAAGAAGGAAGGAAAGGAGAAAATGGTTCTGTGTTTGTGTAAATAAAAGAATTTAATTCTGTCTTGTTTTTTTATTCTTAAAAAAATGTAGAAACTGTAGCGCGTGGATATTAAGATTTTACACCCATCTGTAGAAACTGTATTGTATAGCAGTTCAAAACTTGTTTATTTGCATAAGCTTCAAAATATGTCAAATCAAAAGGACCCTCAAGTTTAAGTGAAAATGTATATATATATTAAGTTATAATCGCTCCCCTTGTGTCCAAAATTTTGTTTTCATGATTGGTTCCTTATTGTTCATGTTAGAGTTCTTGCATATAGAGGTTACTCGTTATTATCAGCAGTCCAGTCACTACTCATCTTTAGCGCATACGTAGTTATATCCTGAGAATGAACCTGCTTTTGATTTGTTACGTGAATGATGATTTTATTACACCTTCTTGTGGGATTTAAAGCTGTCTGACATGGAACAAATACTCTCTCACATGTCCGTCTCAAGGACGTTGACCTTCGAACAGCACTTATTGGTACAACTCTTTGCCATGGTCATTTAATGTGAGCTCAATTAAACCGTACATCGTTCTTCTCAAAACTTTAAACCGGTTACTATCCCATGCTATTAGACTCTGTTAGGAGTTTAGAGGGGAAGAAAACAATTTGGGAGTAGAAGAAAAAGTAAAGATATTTTCAATATTTTATATAGAATTATAAATGAATATAATAAATATAGAAAAAATAATCGGGACACCTCAATTCAATCTCCTTTTCTTCTTTATGACTATACTAGTTTAGAGTCCCGGCAACACCCGGGTTAGATAAATAAGTTTGTGTGTACGAATGCATCTGTAAGTATATTAAATTGAATTTATTTAAATTTACAGTTATAATAATATCTTAAAAATAAATATAAATGGTGAGATGAAATATGAATGTCCAATGCAAGAATAAAAAGTGTAACAAAATCAATAATGAATTAGTCCAAAAGACATATAAATTAACTCCTTAAAAAAAATTATACGACTTCACAATGGTTATAGATTTATAAAATATTATATACTCATAGGAAGTTGGTTTAAATTTATGGTTGTTATTAGAAATTAAATTACTTTTTATCTCATAACATATTACATCAATCAACGTAGATTGATATTTCTCTTTTTTATGATAACATAGATTGATAATTTGTAACATTACCGTTTCATACAGTGCATTGAATTTTGATCTCCTAGAATATCACCAACAACAAAATTAAATAAATATTAGGATGGAGGTTCCCTGGGGTGCCAACCCAGTTGGGATGTCGGTGTTTCCTCTTGATGCATGTCCATTCTCCCGGTTTATCCAACAAATAAATATTAGCATAGAAAAATAATTAAGTTAATGTAAAATCATGTTAGTAAAAGTTCACAAAGAAAGTTTTTTGATGCATGCTCTATCATCCATAAAAATCACAACGATTAAATATATGCGATCTCTTTAAAATTCGGCCCTCTTCACATTCTAATGATCTTAATCTTGAGTCTCCACATTTTATATTTAGAGTGTGAATAATGTTAATAAATTTTCTACACAAAAAAAAAAATCAATAGTATATGAAAAAGTGTACGAAAATAAGTTATAGAAGTGATATTTGTCAAACCTGAAGAATGAGAAAGGTCGATTTCAAAGGTGAAATTGCACTTGTGCTAAAATTATGTGGGTAGTTGTTTAGCAAAAAGTCCCTTAATTTTATAGTCCTAAAAATATGTGAGTTGTTAAAATTTGAATTGGCATATGATGCTGAAAAATAAAGAAATAATACATAATTTAAGCAATTTAAAAAAAATTAGGTTTTAAAGATAAAATATAACAAAAACCTTTAAAAGAAAGAAAAAGATATAAGATACATAGTTTGTTGAGACAATTATGTTACATAAAAAATAATAAATAAAATATATTAAAAATTTGAAAAATAATGAAAAATAATAAATTTATTGAAATAAACTATGACAAAATAAAATAAAACAACATTAAAAAAATGGAAATAACAAAAAAGGAACCTAGATTTATAGTTAAAGTTTGAATTGGAATATGATGCTAAAAGATAAATAAAAAGAAGTAACAGATAATTTAAGCAATTATGAAAATTCGGTTTTAAAATATAAGATATAACAAAAATAAAACAAAAATATTCTGAGATCAAAAGTTTGTTGAGATATTTATGCTACATAAAAAATTATGAATAAAATATTTAGAAAATTCAAAAAATAATAAATTTATTTAAATAAAATACATAATATTATAAAAACATTAAAAAAAATGTACATTGGTATATTTATATCAAATTAAAATAAATATTATTCAGAAATAAAAAATATTCAAAACAAATGTGAAAACTACAAAAATATTGAATATGAAAAAATAAATAAATAAAAACTATTGAAATAAATTATGATAAAATTAAATTATACTTTTAATAATTGTACGAGAAAATCATTATTTAATCAGATAATGAAGTAACATATTTATTGGAAAATATCAATGATGTACATAGTTTGTTGAGAGCGAGAGATATATATGCTAGATAGAAAGAAGAAGAAAATATTTTTTATGAAAAGAAAGAACTTGTTAAGATATCTATGAAAAATTAAATCATCACGTAAAAATAGAAGATTAATAAAAAAAAATTGAGGATAAACGTGGAGTCGAAACATGACATAAAATACCTTACTTCATTTATATACTATTGATTGATTGACGTCATCAATGGAGTTAAATTTTGTAGCCATAATTTTTGGAAAATAAAAAATAGAATGATGAAATTTATGATTTGGTTAGTAGGGAATCAAAATTGAATCAAGGTATCGTAAGTGTGTGTGTTGTGTGAACATCGGTAGAAGTATTTAAGATGTTTGAAAAGTTGTCTTCTAAAATCAAAAAATAAAAATAACAAAAAGATGAAAACATGTTATATTAAAAAGTAGAATTAGAAAGTGGTTAAAATATATATATTTATATATATATATATATATATATATATATATATATATATATATAATTATATCTAAGAGAAATAATAAAATTGATGTTTGGCAAACCCGAAGAAGAAAAAAGGTTAGATGAGAAGAAGAAAAAAGGTTAGATGAAAAAAATGTTTGGGGTTTTCGTTTGTGCTCAAAATATGTGAATATGCGATTAAGAAAAATTCCTTTATTAATAGTTAACATTTACATTAGAATATGTTGCTATAAGATAACATGATAACTAATGTGAATATGTGATTAAGAAAAATTCATTTATTAATAGTTAGCATTTGCATTAGAATATGCTGCTAAAAGATAACATAATAACTAATCGAAACATTTTTTTCCTCAAAAAGAAAAACTAATTGAATGATATGGTGTTAAAAGATTACTTAGTAACTAATTGAAGCTTCTTTTCCTAAAAAAAAAAAAAAACCAATTGGAGCCTTTTGATCATAAAATAATATGATATATGGAAACTTTGTTGAAAGTATTATATGTAGTTTGTTGAGATATTTCTGCTACATAAAATATTAGCAATTAGAAATTCAATAAAAATTTAAATAAAATATTGAGTGGATAAGATCAAAAGTTTGTTGAGATATTTATGCTAAATAAAATATTTGTTTTATAAAATTAAAAAAAAAACAATAAAAATATTGAGAATGAATTTGGAAGTGACACGTGGCATAAAAAACCTTGCTTTATATATATACTATTGATTGATACGTGATTAAGAAAAATTTATTTATTAATAGTTAACATTTGCATTAGAATATGCTGCTAAAAGATAACATAATAACTAATCGAAACCTTTTTTTCCTTAAAAAGAAAAACTAATTGAAGATATGGTGCTAAAAGATTACTTAGTAACTAATTGAAGCTTCTTTTCCTAAAAAAAAACCAATTGGAGCCTTTTAATCATAAAATAATATCACATATGTAAAGTTTGTTGAAAGTATTATATGTAGTTTGTTGAGATATTTCTGCTATATAAAATATTAGAAATTAGAAATTCAATAAAAATTTAAATAAAATATTGAGTAGATAAGATCAAAAGTTTGTTGAAATGTTTATGCTAAATAAAATATTGATTTTAAAAAAAAATAATATTGAGAATGAATGTAGAAGTGACACGTGGCATAAAAAACCTTACTTTATATATATATATATATATATATATATATATATATATATATATATA
>Ga0315914_1002277_pt1 | contig 29404 bp, 22 predicted proteins | sample MpolenodulesMG_FD_203920 | JGI IMG/M metagenome (GOLD analysis project Ga0315914, IMG submission 203920) | Medicago polymorpha root nodule microbial communities from Los Angeles, California, United States - elongated nodules | ecosystem: Host-associated > Plants > Roots > Nodule | place: USA...
ATAATATGTTGCTTTTTTTTTTTCTTTCTATCTTGGAATCTCACATTTTTTTCTATTAGAGTTAGAGTCATTCATACTTGATGTCAATATTAGTCATAAGAAAGATTGCAATAAGTTCAAGTTAGGATATGTCTTTTTCATCTTTTGACCATGTTTTTTGAAATTACGCAACGTGACCGAACTACTTATTTCTTATTTAAGGCCTCCTATATATTTATTGAAAAGATTATCCTTATGGTGATAAATTAGCTTATTTTTAACTTTCTTATCAAACCTCCATTTCTGAAATTTTATTCTAACTTTTATTGGTCCAAAATATTTTAGCCAACGGTTCTTTGCTTAATTCATATTTTTGTTTGTCTATTTTTTTTTCAATTAATTTTTATGTTCCCAGGTTTGTTTAATTATATATAGACATTATGGAATAATAAAGGGTGGTTTTTTTTTTTTTTTACTTATGCTTTATCACATTAATATTAGTGATTATTAGATAGAATAAGAGTGGAAAGTTTTTCTAAGAGTTGCACTATTCTAACTTAAAATTAGATAGTATAAAAGAGAGTGAGACATTTTTTTTATGCCATATCAACACGGCTCTACCTTAAAAAAACATCAAAGCTTTCAAAATTCCAAAGACGCATTCCAATATTAATATGCTTTAAAGATCATAGATTCATGTTTAACCTAAAACGCTAACCTAAATGACTGTTTTTTAGTAACATTTCAATAAAAAATAATAGCAAAGAATCAAATTAATATATTGTTTCATTTTATTTTTTTTCTTTTAATTCTAAAAAAGCTCAAGTCTATTATACTTTGTTAAGAAAAAGATAATATTGTTGGGTAATACTAATGCTATAATAACTCAAGGCAATTATATTAAGGCGGGACCAATATTGTTGAATGTTAATATGGCTGACAAATTTTGTGAGTGAAAATAAAGAGACTAAAACTATAATCAAACCTTAGTTTTATAATATTTACTCCAACAATAAAAACTTATTTATCTTCGATATCATGAATTTGGTTTTATTCCCAACTAATTATTGAAATATGCATATTTTTTTCCTATCAAAACAAATATTGAATCATTAACATTATGGGAAAGATTAGGGGGAAATTGACTAACTATTTTTTAATTGAATGACCGAATATTGCAATTTCAAAGACCGAATTGATAATTTATTTCTAACAAACAATTGCTCAAATTCCATAACCCTCGAAGTATATAGTATACATAGAATACAACTTTTAGACATGAATAGACATAGCTTTTGAGATGAAAATGATTTTTTTTTTAACTCAAACTAAGTTAAGTTATTTATGAAAGGGAATAAGAGAGGTATGTCGTTATTTTTATAGGTGAGACATCATCAATATTCTAACTTAAGAATAACTTAAAGTTAAACACACAAATAATAATCGCTTAAAATTCCACTACTCTCATAGAATATAATTCACGTAATCAAACAAAAAATATTTTTATTTATAATATTAATCATAATTCCTAAAAAAATGTCATCATGAGTTAGATGACAAACAAACCTAACTAAAATATGTTCTATGAAAATGTAAGATGATCAAATATCCAAATATATGTACAAAAGAATTTCAAAAGAAACTAAATACAAAACTAAATTTGACAGAACAACTTTCATGTAAAGTCAATGAACAAACTAATTCCAAAAATACACCACACTTAAAAAAAAAATCATCTATTTATAAAAGGATTTTCAATAATAAATCATGAGGAAAAAAACTTTGATTCAACTATAAAAAAGACCATCAACAAATAGTTGTGAAAAGGAAGGAAACTATTCAAATAAATTAATAAATATAAAAGCACATCTTAAAAATTCATAAGAGAAACCTTACTTGCATAAAATTTTTTACACCATTAGTAATCACATCTCTCTCTATTGTTATGATAAAACCTGAAAATAAAACTGCATAGGCAGAGAAAATAATGTGTTCTTTGTATATAATCTTATATGGTATCTATGTGACATATATATGTGTGTGTGTGAACTTCTTTTTGAGAAAACAAATGAACCGAAAATGCAAATCCAAACACAAAAAATAAAGGAAAGGAAAGGAAAGTAAAAGGAGAACCACATCACCTTAACAAAGCAGAAAAGCATAAATGATCAAGGTAGTAGAGCTGAGAATCATGCATATACAAAGTAAGATGGGACGAGATTTTATTGGAAAAATTAAAACATTAATTTTTAGAGTTTCCAATCTAATGAAAGGAGTTTATTAGGATAGCCTAATCATTTTAATGTTCTTGTAATATTAAGACTGATTTTTCATTAATTTTTTGACAATTCGATTAGTGTGTACATTTTTTTTTACTGTGGATATATGGAATTAAAACGTTATTTTTTAGAGCTTCCAATCTAATGGAAGGAGGTTATTTTTTAGATATTTATTTTATTCTTTAATTAAAGATAATAGTAAAGTCAAGCACTTTAATTCTTTTAAAAAAAAAGTAAAGTCAAGTTGTTAATTGTATGAGAAGCTTTTTTATTAGATATGTTGTAATAGTCAATTCTTTAACAAAAATCACATAAAATTAAATGATTTTTTTAAAAAAAAAAAGTGAAGATGAACCAAAATGTATACCACAAACTTTAGCACCGAATTGCAAATCATACATTTATACACATAATGATCATGTATATATAAAAACTAAAGAAAAATCCACATTTGAGATAATAAACTATATATGTGGCATAATTCAACTTGTTTTTGAGAGAATATATCAACCGGTTTATGGATCAAATTGTAAATCCCAACACATAAATAAAAGGAAAGGAAGGAAAAAGGAAAACCATCTCACCTTAGCAAAGGAGAAAAAAATAAATGATCATGGATGTAGAAGTTTTTTTTTTTTGTTACAGAAGCAAAATTACAAACAGAACAACAAAACAGAAGAAACAAGGAAACAAAAAACAGAAGACAGAAACCAGGCCCTAGAGAAGAGGGTACCTGAAGCGTCGTTCCTGATTAGAGGCGGGAGGTCGTCTGGAGGCGAAGGATGCACGGTGAAAACATCTTCAGAGTATGCTCCCAATTTGGCAAAAAAGTCGGCACAATAGTTTCCCTCTCTTAGAGTATGATGGAGTGTAAAATTGCGGTTACCAAGCAGGTCCTTGATATCTTGAAGAAGGACGACATATATGTGAAACTTCAAAGTGTTCACCGTGATGAGCTTGATGGAGAGGAGGGAGTCTGAATAACAAACCAGGTCATCCAATCCCATGTCAATGGCCAAGCGCAATCCATGGTATATTGCGGTGAGCTCCCCTAAGAGGATGTCAGTAGAATTAGAGATGTGTCTAGAAAAACCAGCGAGGTAAAACCATGAGTGTTTCGAATGATACCCCCAAAGCCAGCTCGTGTAGGAGTTCCTAAGTAGCTACCGTCTACATTGAGGATTGTACCTGAGTAGTTATGACAGCTCCATTTAACAAACCGCTCCGGATGAGCAATTCTTTCACTTTGTTGAAAGCCTTTAATATTCCCATTTGTTGAAATGTGAACGTTATTGGTAATGCGGAACAGGGACCATGTTTCGTTATTGAGACACATCAAATTACGGTGTCGCCAAACCCACCAAAGAGCAGCAAGGAAACACGTGCTGCGAGGGCCAATAGCAGCAACATTTTCCCAACTGTGAGCATTTTGATCAGAGAAAAAATGAGTATCCGTAAACAGTGCAAAAGAGTTTGGTCCTGCTCACCACAACGCGAGCAAGTTGCAGATGTTCCCATGTTTCTATGTTGGAGCAACGTCAACGTAGGCACAACGTTATGGCAGATTAACCAAATTAGAAATTTGAATTTTTCTGGTGCTTGTAACCTCCAAATCCAGCAAGATCGATGGGGATTGGTGTCATCATCCGTAATTTTGAGAGAGAGCAGCCAGTCATAGCCGGTTTTGGTTGTGTAAGTGCCATTTTTATTTCTAGCCCAGATAAAAGAGTCTTCAATTGCTGCGTTGAAACAGAAATGAATGGAGTTGATGAAGTCTACAATTTCAGGTGGAAGATTAGTGTAAAGTTCCTGAGTATGAAGACCATCAACGGAGAAAACATCTTTTACCGTAAGTTGGAGATCATGGATGTCGATAATGGGAACATGATTACCAATAGGACCTTGGTACTCCAATGGTTGAACCAGAATGAAGAAGAACCTGAACCCGCGCGCCAAGAATAACCTTGTTTGAGAATATTTTTAGCGCGGATGATAGAGGACCAAGAGGGAGAGCTGTTTGATTGAATTGAAGCTTGAAGGAAATCCCTCCCCCCCGATATATTTATTAGATAGAAGATGCACCCATAATTTGTTTGTTGATTGGACCATGTCCCAAACCAGCTTGCCAAGGAGACTAGTGTTGGTTTCTCTAGCCGTATGGATGCCTAAACCACCAAGATGCTTAACTTTTTGCCAATTCACTAAATTGATACCTTTGTTGTTGGTATCCTTCCAAAGAAAGTCACGGGTTGTTTTGTCAATACTATCACAAATACTTTGAGGCATCCAGTTGATTTGCATGTAGTATGAAGGAATAGAAGATAAAACTGAAGAAGCTAGAGTCAATCTTCCTGGTTTGCTGAGAAGTTTATTTTTCCAAGAAGCGAGCCTTGAATGCATTTTATCAATGATAAAGAAGAAATCGCTCCTTTTTGGTCGGCCTTTGATGATGGGGAAGCCGAGATACCTATGGAGGGAAGGAGTGCTGCGGATACCTGAAATAGAAGTAAGGCTAGTAATTTTCCTTTGAGGAGTACCTGTGGAATAAAAGGCACGAGACTTGGAAAGATTGATCTTCAAACCCGAAGCCTTGCTGAATCTATCGAATAAATCAGCAACAAAACGAATTTGAGCATTTCTAGCCTTAATAAAGAGGAGAGCATCATCCGCAAAGAGAAGGTGGGATATTTGAGGCCCTGTATTTGTGATTTGGATAGGCTCCCATTCTCCTTGTAGAACCGCGGTGCTTATGGCAACCGAGAGCTTTTCATACAAAGAATAAATAAGTAGGGAGATAACGAGTCACCTTAGCAGACCGTGGGAAGGCTTGAAAGGAGAAATTTTGTTACCATTCCAAAGGATAGAGAAGGTGGGTGAGGTAACACAATCAATGTTGAGTTTGATGGTGATATCTGGAAATCCGAAATCTTTCAAGAAAAGATGAAGAAAATCCCAGTTGACATTATCAAACGCTTTTTCTAGATCCAGCTTGAAAGCTACATAGCCTTTTTGCTTTTTTTATTTTCTCATGTAATGGACAATTTCCTGCAAAACAATAAAATTATCAAAAGTTCCCCTACCAGGCAGGAAACTGCTTTGATAGGGGCCAATAATATTATTAAGAATCGGTCTCAATCTGTGAACCAAGACTTTGGTGATAATTTTGTAAACAATGTTGCACAAACTGATAGGTCTGAAATCTTTGTATTTATTAGGAGTGTCAATCTTAGGAATGAGTGCAATGAGAGTATTTGAAATCTCCGGATCAAAATGATCATTTAGAAAGGCTGAATGAACCAAACAAAAGATGTCATCTCCAACTATGTGCCAGTATTGCTTGAAGAAAATACAATGGAAACCATCAGGGTCGGGCGCTTTGTAAGGTTGCATGGAGTTAAGGGCAGTGAAGACTTCAGTTTTAGTGATGGGACAAGTGAGGGAGATCTTGCTTGGTTCATCAATGGTGGGGTGTAGGCCGAAGTTGAAGCTGTGGTTTTGGTGTGGTTGGGTGTTAGCCAAAAGGTTCTTGAAATTTTTTTGAGCTTCCGCTTGGAGAATGGAATCATCGGAAGACCAGGTGCCATTAGGGAGTTGGAGTCTGTGAATTCTATTATTTTTTCTTCTAATGATGGTTTGGGCGTGAAAAAAAGATGTGTTTTTGTCTCCAAATTTAATCCACTTCTCGCAGGATTTTTGGTACCAAAGCATTTCTTCTTGAAAGAGGATGTGATTATACTCATTTTGTAATTCTTTTTCAAGAAGGGTGTGACGCACTGAATCAACACGCTCCAAGTAATTTTGAACACCCTTGAGTCTGTTTTCCACATTCTTCTTTCTCTTAAAAATGTTTTTGAAGATCTCTTTATTGAAGATAATAGAGTTCTCTTCGACTTTTTTTAAGGCGGCGATGGTGTTGTGGTTGGAGGAGCTCCAAGATTGGCTAACAAGCTCCGCATAGTCATTATGATCAATCCAGGCAGCCTCAAAACAGAAGGGTCTGGGGCCCCTAGCCAAAGGAAGACCACCAAAGCGGAGGAGGAGGGGGTTATGATCAGAATGTAGCCTGCAGAGAACTTCAAAAAAAGCTTCCGGGAAAGTAATGTGCCAATCAACATTAGCAAGGCTTCTATCAAGTTTTTTGGACAAAATGCGGATGCCATTGTGATTATGATGCCAAGTAAAACGACCACCTGTTGTTGAAAGATCAAGGAGGTTGCAATTGTTCATAAAGTTTGAGAAGAGGGCTGCTCTATTTTGATGAAAAATGCCACCTCTTTGGTCACTAGGAATGAGAGTTTCATTAAAATCACCAATAAGCATCCACGGGCTAGTAATGTTGTGACTGATGTTAGTGAGGTAGGACCATAGGTTAGGGCGCATGGTGTGGTTGGGGCTTGCATAGACACAGGTGTAGGTGGTGTAGGCATCTCCCCTTTGGATAGAGAAGGTTATGGAATATTGATTGTGATGAAGGATGGTTGAGGAAGTAGTAGTAGCAGTTTGTTTAAGGAGCCAAATACCTCCTGAGTGGCCAATGGCTTCAATGATGTGAACAGGTGTGTAACCTAAACACAAGGGTTGCACAAGGGTTGGCTTGAATTGATGAAATATCTTTGGTCTTTGTACTTGATGCGTGTGACGTGGTAGGAGTTAAGGTCTAGTCCAAGAATTTTGTGTTGGCTTTTGTCAGGAGTGGGCCAAGCTGGTCGGTTGAGGAAGAGAGGATGGGTCCAACGCTACTCTTGTTGTTGGGGAAATTAAGGTTATTTTCAAAAGGGTCTTCATCCTGGCGCCGTCTTATAGTCTCCATGTGATTTTTGATCACACGTGGGGCTGCATTGAATAATGGTTTGGGAATATTTTTATTGGTGACTTGATTAGGTTTAACATGGTGGGCCAGTTGGGATAAAGGTTGGAATCTGTTACTTTTGTTGTTAACGTTTTTGGGATTGTGAGTGGGGCCAGGCTGAGACTTTTTCTTCCTAGTAACAAGCATCCAATCACCATGAAGCTCATTTATTTCCTCATCATTGCTAATAATATTTACCAAATCAGTTGAAGAATCATTTTGATTTGGCATTAAACTCTTACCATTACTGGTGGCCGGACTTGAATGCGCAGTTGCCTGTTGGGTGGAAACCGGCAGCTGACTATTTCCTTGGGTGGCGGCGGCTTGGTGAAAGGTGGTGGATTTTTGTGTGCAATTTCTTCCCAGGTGACCGTAGCAGCCACAATTAGTACAAATCAGATGAAGCCCTTCATATTGAATTTTGTACCAATGCCCCGTTCACCCATATTTTCCCAACCACCAAAGCAGTGAGATCAACTTCGACACAAACTCTTGCAAATTTTCCTCTTTCTACTTTCAGAGTGTTAGTGTCCACTTTTATCGAGCGGCCGATTGCAGAAGCCATAGCCAGAAGGAAACTTTCATCATAATAAATAAGATTTAAACCAGGAAAACGTACCCATACCACAGTTCTTTCCACTTTAGCATTTGGCGAGGCGAATTCCGGGGACCAATGTGATACTGCCAGGCAATGGTCGAAAATCATCCATGGACCTCCTGTAATGACTTTTTCTTTGTTTACTTGGTCGAACTTAACCATATAGAAGCCATTGTCGTTATCCATGATCTCAAAGTCGCCTTGGGTTTTCCAAACTTTGTGGAGACGCTCTTTCATGGTGTTGTAGCCGAGGTTTTTCCCTGGTAATTTCACGACTAAAGCATCCTTCCAAGGGGTGCAGAGTTCTTGGAAGATTTGGGGTTCAAGATAAACTTTGGGTAGGAGGCGGTTTCCATTTTCAAGCTCAATATGGACAAGTTTTTGTTCAATCATATCATGTTTTTCGCGGATAGGGAGTTGTTGGGAGGATCCCAAGAGTTTATCACGGAATGATAGCTTAGGGGTAGATGGATCGGGAGGCTTTTCTGTGTGTTGAAGGTTAGGATCGTTTTGAGTGGAGAAGACAAAATCGTTGCTCATTGCACTCATTCTATCGCTTGTGCTTATACTTTTATGTAGAAGTTTGCAATCATGCATATATATAACATGGGGTAAGATTTAATTAGAAAAAATAAAACGCTCACTTTTAGAGTTTTCAATCTTATGAATGGAAACTCTAAAAAAAAAAAAAACTTATGAATAGTATTTATTTAGGTAGCACATTAATCATTTTTAGTGTTCTGAAAATGTTAGGAGTGTCTTTTCATTTTATTTTTTTCCAAGATATTTATTGTTGTCGTCTATATTATATTATATTAGATAGATATAGAATTTTATTAGTCTATAGAACCAAACAAAAAAGAGTTTGATTAGAGCATCTTTAATTAAATATGGTATATACAGCCAATTTTACTTTTTTTCTTCCTCAAGTTTTTCTAATTAAATATCAGTGAACGTTTTAGTTTTGCATCATTAACATCACACATTAAATTGATATAATGGAGATAAATAATGAATTTTAGAATAAGAGAGTGGAGAGAGTGAGAATAAGCTCTTTTAGAAGTGCCACATAGACATAATGTTTGCTTATGGTTAACTCAAGTTTCCTTTAAAAAGATATATAGATAGTACGAGGAAATGTCTCGCATTTTATACTTTCGGTTACACACGTGTCAACAATTTTTATGTTATTCCTTGACAAAAGAACTATTTATGTTAAATTTGTGTTATTATTAAATTAAAGGGTTAAATATGTTTTTGATCCCTATAAATATGTCAACTTCAAATTGACAAGAGTAATCCCACGTTTAAAAGGTTAAATTTAATAAACATGAGTTCCACATCGGAAATTTATAGGGTCCATTTGGCTCGAGAGTTTTGGAGGGAGGGGGGGAGGAAATATATTTAATTTAAAGTGTTTGGTTCAATTTTTAGACGGGGGGGAGACATGAGAAGTTTTATTGCACTGCCAAAATTATCCTTAAAATAATTTAAAATCTCATTTATTATTATTAGATTATATTATCCTTGAAACAACTTTTATTATTATTAGGTTATATTATTTTGTAACAACTTTTGTTCCATATTATTAACAATTTTTTTTTATAACAAATTTTATTACTACTTGTAACAACCTTATTACTAATCTATTATTCCATCGTCTACATCGTGTTGTTATCGATTACATCGTTATTGTTTTGTTACTTTATTATTCTTATTTAATTAAGTTTAAGGGTAAAACAATAAAATAATTTTAAAATTCCTCCCCTCCCCTGGTAAACCAAAGACATTTTTAATTAAAATATTTATCCTCTCTTCCCCTCCGTTAAAATCCCTCCCCCTCTCCCTCCCCTCCTAATTCTTGAACCAAACGGACACTTAGTAAAAAATGGGGAGTGAGATCATCTATATAACAGTGTAGCGAAGAATGCAAACATGTATGGCGGTGGGAATGGATTTATTATGTTGTAACTAACTAATATTGTTGCATCTAATCTAACATCTATTACCCATTTTTTGGTGATTTTGAGACCAATTATAAGAGGTTTTGGAGCTTTAATAGTTAATTTTTTTTATCTATTGGTTCAATTGATTTGAGCTATCAATTCGAATCTATCAAGTCGAACCGAGTTTTTGTGAGCTTGAATCGAGCCAAGTTTGAGCTGAAAAGAATGTTCGTGATGAACTCGAGTCAGGTTTTGAGCCAATGTAATTTTTATCGAGTCGTGCGGAGCTCGACTTATTTCCATCCCTATCTCTAACGTTGTAGTTTCACTTCTCTTGATTTACACTTTTTAATATGTTTCTGGGCTCTTTTTTTTTTCTTTCTCTTTTTTACATTTTAAGTTGCATTGTATTTGTGGTTCCTTTTAAATATTATAGTAAATTTAGTTAATAATTGTTAATGAGTTGTTAATGTCAAAATATCCATAATTATAAATTTAAATTTAAATTTTTTTGACAGAAATAAATTTAAATTTCTTATATTTGAGTTTTAATAAGTTATATCAAATTAAGAAACAAATGAGGCATAACTTCATTCTTAATTTATTTTCACAATCATCTTTCCAATTTTTGTCTCCATAATTTACCCTAACACTTTTACTCATCTTTATTATTTTCAAGTGAAACATGACCCCAAAATTTTGTACAAAAATGATCCCAAAATTTAACAAAACCTAATTAGATCTTAACTAGCACAGTGATAGTTCAAATAGCTTAATAAACAAGGAAATAGTGGCAGTTATAAGATTACTACATACAATTTGATATTGCTTTTTACTTTTCCAATTGTTTAAAATTAATTGTTATCAACTCACTCCTTAATGATAAAAAGATAGATCAAAGATCCTGATTTAAATCCTAGTACTGCCTTTAGAGAAAGATAGATAGTAAATGTTTCTTGAACACTAAGGTCTTCTTTGTAGTGAGGCACTATTATATTCCTTCATCTAAATGTTTAAGAAAAAAAATTGTTCTCACTATTATTTCTTTCTTAAAGTTGTTTCCTTTTGGCTCATAACTTTTTTTTCTTTATGGTTGATGAGTTGCTAGTGCGTGTAATGCATGTGACAGCAACAACTTTTTTCACATTTAACCAAAATGAGTATTGCTTAATCACAAAGGAGCAAATGGAACCAAAAAACAATTGGTAAAATTTTATATGATCAAAAGTTGAAGACTTTATGAAAAATAAACACAGCACAAAACACAATGAATTGTACTCATTATTGCTATATGGCAAAAGGCTTTGCCACAATCTAACCATAATTTTTCAAGCCTCAAAATTCTTATAGCTATCTATAGCCATGCCAATGAACCATGGCCAAAGCCAACAATCCACAAGATGGTACAAGCTATGCTTTATACCAACAATAGGTGACAGTTCAGATGATTCTGACACAGAATCTGTAATCATAGCTCCAAGTACTCCAACTCCACATCCAGCACCGTCACCGCCGAGTCCGGAACTTGAAATCAACTGGCTTTGTCCACCACCACCACCTCCTCCACTTCCTTTTTTTACACCATCACGACTATCAGTACGATCAGTACCACCGCTACAATTTCATACTGCAAACTCAGAACCTCAAATCAATCAGCGGTCTTCACAACCGTCGCTACTGCCATCACAACCATCAAATCCAGAACCTCAAATCAACTGGAGTTTTCCTCCACCGCCACCACCACCTTTTTTTCCACCATCACCAACATTATTACCACTAGAATTCCCGGCTTCAAATCCAGAACCTCGAGTTAACCTGCAGTATTCACAACCACTACCACCACCGCCATTACCACCACAAGATCCATGGAATCACTTCATTAACACTTTCCCTTCTTTGACCACGCAAGGTCAATCTGATGACGATCAAAGTGAGTTCCTTCGAATTCCAGATAACGTTATCGATGCTATACATATGGTGAGAATATCAAAGTTGCATTTAAAAGATGATCTCTCTCACTGTCCTATTTGCATGGAAGAGTTTAAACTTGGTGACCAAGCATGCCAGTTACCCTGCAACCATATATTCAAGTTCGAATGCATTCTTTGTTGGCTTAACACGAGCAAAACCTGTCCAGTTTGCAGGCTTCAGTTAGATGGTTTTGTAGGACAAGGTAGTTCTTATGACATAGGTGACGATGAAGAGAGTTTGGACCTTGAACCGCAAATTCCACTACAAGTAACTAATAGTTTGCAAAACCTTTTTCAATCTTCTGTGGATTCTCAAGTTACAGAAGATGATGCAGGTGAAAACTCTGATGAAGCTGAGTATGACAGTGCCTGTGATGAGTTAGGTTGGTATTAATCAAAGTATTCCTAGTTCACAAATTCAACTATAAGGGATGTAAATTGATGCTTATATCATATATGGACGGTTGTAATTTTGAGATGAATCGTATGATATACCTGACTTGTATTGCAATTTGGGTTGATTGTTAGTTTGAATGATGAGTATCCATAACTGATTTTAGTGGTTTTGTTCAATGAACAATTTCCTACTTTTAATTCGATAGTGAAATTTCTCGAGTCTATAGCAATATTGCATAGATATATAAGAGGTGTAATCCACATGTTTGATTAGGTCCTCCAACAAGAAAAACTCTCACATTTAACTACTTATGTCTGTCTAATATGAAGTACTGATAGAAACACTGAACACTACACGTAAGCACCGACAATAATTTTACAAAATAGAAGTGGTTAATGTAAGTTGTAACCACATGTATCAGTGTTGTGTCAGTGTCGGATATTGACACGTGACGGACATCAAACTTGCCTTAAATCATCGATGCTATGTATTGAAATACTAACTATATAAGTCTATATATGCAGCATTTCAGCTACATTTTATTATCAACTGACCATTTGGTCTATCAGAAAAGCTGTGCTGCGACTATGAGTAACATTAACTCAAGAAAGAAAATATTTTTCAGTAAACGATGTATTAGAGAAAAATGTTTAACACAAATTGCACAAAACAGAAAGAATAACGATATTTTAATTTCATTTATCAAATCAAATTTGTAATGAATTATCTCCACTTCTGTGCCATACATTCTCTCCAGTAAGTGGCACAATTAGAATTGAAATTTCAGTCCCTCAAATCATTGTGATCTTTACAAGTGTCTGGGCTGATGGTGAATATTAGCATGGAATCCTTCTGTGTATGGTGTGTTCTTTAATATCATCTTCAGTAAATTTTATTTTTTTTGAATAGCAAATTTTATTCATGACGAGAAAACGCAAGAAGCATTAAACTCGCGGATAACGGGAAAAATACAATAAAGATGCCGCATATATACGGTACACCTTAAAAACCTCCCAACCCCATTTGGACGTAACCGGTTTTGAGGCCGGCATATACATACACAAAACACGAACACATACCCCTGCCTCACGACCTTAACACCAAAAAGCCAATTCCAGCAGAAAAAACTGCTGAATACTGCTGCTGATACAAACGGCGCCCCAACCAATAGCAGAAAAAAACAGAAAATTCTGCACCCCACCAGCAGATGCACGCAACAAGGAAGCAGCTGCAGCGACAGAATCCAAACCTGGGCAGCAGCAAAACACGGGGACAGCCCTGTTGCTCAGGATATCACGGCCGTATAAGAGGCCTCCTAAGGCACCATTGTGGATTCCAACACCACTCAAAAAATAAGCAAACCAGAATGTACATCCTATACATCACCCATTTCCAAGCCAACACCTTCACTTCCTCCACAATAACATCCACCTCAAAATTAACATCATTAAAAACCTTGTCATTCCGGGCTTTCCAAATAACCCAAATAGTTGCTAGCCAAATAATCCCCATACCTTTTTTCACATTCTTATTTCTTTCCCCCTCACTCCAACACTCCCAATGAACAAAGAGATTATGAGGAAGAGGGAAAAAACGACCAAGCCACCACATTATCTTAAGCCAAATCGCACCCACTTCGCAATGGAGAAAGAGGTGAAGGACGGATTCCTCCATCCTATTACACAACACACACAAAGAGTGTTCCCCCGGCTCAATCATCTTCAGTAAATAACATTTTAAATATCACAAATCTCACACGATTAAGGCTTATTAACGGTAGAGCCAAAAAAAATAGAACTGAAAATTACTGGAGGGATACAAAACAATGCTCCAATTCCATTCATTTGATTTTTGCAGTTTTCAAATTTTGCCACGCATTATTGTTATAGCGCCACTATTGCTACCATTTGACAATACTTTGTACTAAAGAGCAAGCAGGAAACAGAAGTGATTTGTTCCAATTCTCTGCTACGATAAAGCACCACTATTTAACAATACTGGATTTTTCAAAAGATGAAATAGTTGGCTAACAATAAAAAATACATTACTTACGGCAAGGTTATTTAGATCAGAGATGAGAATTTTTTGTAGATTGTCCGACACTACGGTGCCTAGATGCTCTCCATGCCGTTTTACAGTGTCTTCCTTGATCTGGAATATCAAGATTTTTCAGCTTTATAATTCAAGTATAAAAATTTAAATGGACTATGGAAGCATTCGGTCATCTTTACCTCTGAAAGCAATAATTCTGATGTTTTATGCAATATTTCTGCAACGAATCGCCCTACCTCTGCAAAAGAGCTTGATGAATGCTAACTGGTTTCCCCTTTGTAACATTCTTACTAACAGATGGCTTGACAACTTGTGCTGCTTCACAAAGACTGACATATTAGCAACAGCAAGGTTTTTTACTCTTGTTACGGATCACTTGGATCTTCAAGCACTGAACATAAGATTTTATGAACACAGAAACTTGTATATTGAAGAAAAAAAAATCAGCCTTTGTGAACGTTTTTAACAAAACATCGGGTTTATTTTTTGTTGGTCCACATGACACTTGGAATTTTGGTTTGGTTTAACTCAACCCTATAAAGCCGGCTGGTAGAGTAGGGAATGCCTCCCCACATATATACTTATTTCCGAGCCTTATTTTATCCAATGTGGGAATTTAAACACACCCTCTCTGGACATCTAAAGTCTAAAGCATGACCTAAGTAACTTAATAACGGGAGATATGGTAGCGAGTGATTCAATGGATCTTGGATAGGCTTTGATACCATCGTAGAATTTGGGTTAATTTTGTTGGGGAGTCCAGCGAAATACAGGAAACAACAACAGGCTACTTATCTGGGCCAAGAACAGAGTTCATGTATTATGTACTAGCTCATGCGTTTTGCTTATGTTACTTGTTTTTACTTAAAAATGACATTTTTATCGATCATGTATCTTACAATTCATAAAAATAATTAATTTCAGAAAATAGGTCTTCCAGTACACGTACTTATCTCGATTTGATAATCATATTCCCAAACAAAAATCAAGTCCCTACTAGAATCGAATCAGCCAACCATGACCAAAGGAACTCCCTCACTTAACGTATTACATCGCCTATTCATCTTATGCTAAATTCAAAATCATTTGGCTTATAGATAACATTCACATTAAGCAAGATTGTAAAACTTGGCTTGCTGTTGTTTTTTCAGATCCATCTCAAATAATGACGTATTCAACACAAAATTGTTTACTTTTCAGATGCAAAGTAAATAAAAAATAGAAGAAACAGTTAAACATATCACACTATGATTTATACATCAAGAGAAGGTGACATTCTCTTGCAATACTATCCAGGTAGAAAACCATGCAAACATGAATGAACATTGAAATCACATTTAACAGAATTTTTACCTGAGACTACTGGACTTATTATCAACAGAATCATGGTTTTCATCTGCAGGAACTTGTGGTGAAGGTTGCATTTCGGACTGTTCAAGCATAACTATTGAGCTCGATGGAACTGGTGCAGCTAGATCAGGAGGCTGATCTTTGCTCAAAATCAACATACAATGGATCCCTTCCGATGGACTTCAGAAATTTGTCAAGGTCATGAGCATTTAAAGCTGCAAGTACATCAAAATATTACCAATCACAACATTTAATCTAATTAAGAGTAACGAACAATGGACCTGAACGCTGTTGTCATACATCAAACTAGTTGAGCCAAAATATATCATAAGGATATAGAATAAAATATTAACATTTTATCTTTTTTTTTTTATTATGAGTTAACATTAAAGTAATAGTCAAGTAACATCAGCCGGCGACAACAGAGAACAGACAGATCATAGAGCATGATCAAGAAACCACTTATGAAAATTAAAGACAGACATTTGTTATCAACAAAATTCTGAGATAAAAAATCTAAAAAATGATCGTGCGTGATAAAATTGATCGCCATAGTAAATTTCAACTGATGCTTTTTATTTCATAGAAACAATCTTATAGACTATTGTTTCTAATTTAATTCCATTGGCAACAGAATCAACGAGTTCTTCTTCTGCCTTTGTTAAATTCAAGAACATACAACAAGACTGAACTTTCAACAGAATTTTAGCAAAGTTAGCAAGCATAAATTCCACAGGAATTAGGAAGAAAACATTTTTAACTGAATCACTGAATTGCAAGTTATGAGAATTATAGTCCAGGAAAGTAACACTATTTTGCAAGTGTGTTCTTCATTCTAGTAATCAAACTTATATCTCTTCTCAATTACAGTATCAGCAAACCTAATCCAGGTTTCTAATCCAGTCCAGACCATTCTCTTTATTCAGCACGGTTTTCGTTCAAAAACACCATCACTCGCATCTGGACCACCAAAAGTTTAAGACTCTGACGACCAAGTTTAAGACAACAAAGAGATCCACAAAATATGAGATGCAGCAACGTTAAAATGCTTGGTTACAAAATTCAGTTTCACTGATTTCATATTCTTCCAACTTGTTAGCAAATAATTCAATCATGCTCTTTAGGTCATAAAATAAAGGTTTCTGATGTCTCTGGCCCCAATGCGTCCGTGATTGAAGGATCATCAGCCGCATTTGATGTGATTCTATGTAACATCAAGGACCACAATGGCATTTCTCAACCGCCACAACGATTTAAAACCATGTCATATATATACTTGAACAAAACAAAAGGAACAAGGAAAAGTTTTTTAAGCCTTGAATTTCTCAAACATACTGTTCAAAAATAAAGTTTTACTCAGCTCACCAGTCACAACCTAAATTTCCAACATACTTTTCCTGTATGTAACAAGTGGATTGGAAATTAGAAAAATTAAATACAAAAATAATATGAAAATAATATACATAATATAAGCTACATTTTTAAAAGGCTTATTACCCCTTCCTCAACTGTCAAAATAATTGGATGCTCAACTTTGAAAAATTAATCTGAAGCTCCTGAGAAACACCCCAATAAAATGAAAATAATTCAGTCCAAGAAAAATGATAATCATAAAATATAATTACCAAATAACATTAACAGTGCATCATGCAAATGTAGGTTAATGATCATCATAAGAAATAAAAGTGTATGTTGAGGTGATCATAGAGTGCATGGTGAATGAACATAGAAGAATCAGTTTATCAAAAAGGGTGAGTAATACATCATATGGAAGGTACATAAATATTTTATTCAAAAAGGGTGAGTGATACATCAAATGGAAGGTACATAAATATTTTATTCAAAAAGGGTGAGTAATACATCAAATGGAAGGTACATAAAAATTAAGCATGCCCAGATGAATTTTTTTTGGGAAAATTCAAAATAAAATGCAGAAGAGAAAGCAAAGAGAGAACCTTAACCGCGCAAGAAGCTGTTCCTTTGTAAACCCATTTTTATTTTTATTTTTGGAGTAAAGATTAAAAAGCCAATTTGATCATGTTTCAATTTAATTTTTAACAAAAAAATAATAATATTTAAATTATTCCTTAATTTTTTTATGTATAAAGAACAAATTTTTCTCTTTGCTAATTTATAGACCTAATTGCACTTTTGGCCATTTAACTCTTACAAACCCGCGATTCTAGCCCCTCAACTTTCAAAACAACACTTTTGGTCCTTTGGTTTTAGCAACTTCTACAAATGTGACGCCCCATTAATTTTGACCAGATCAACATCGGTGTTGGAGGCCAAAATGTCTGATTTGCGTAAGCTAGGAGGTCAAATTCGTCAGTTTGTGTAAGTTGGGGGGACCAAAAATGCGATTTTATCGGATAATAAAATACACATGTGACATCTGAGTCATTAAATTTAATGTTCGTGTATGCGTTGGCCTAGTCAAAGTCAATATGGACGTCATTTTTTATAAATGAGCTAAAATTGCTATTTTGATAGTATAGGGTCAAAATCATCGGTTTGTGAAAGTTGAGGGACAAAAAATACAATTTAGCCTAATATATAAAGAATAAATTAGTATTGATAAACTAATTTATTCTCGAATTTAAAAATATCATGGATTAATTGGAGTATTATTTTATCGGAGACTAAATAAAAATAAAATTGTCAAAACCAAATTCAGTTTTTACGTTTTTTTAGGGTTAAATATGTGTTTGGTCCCTATAAATGTTCAAATTTTTCATTTTAATCCTCCTATAATTTTTCTTTGATTTTTAGTCCGACAAAAGTTTCTCATCACCAATTTGTGTCCATCTTTTTCCTTCAAAAAAAAATAAAATTTGTGTCCATCTTTTAAGTTAATCCGTGTAAATCATTCGAAATTTTGAATTTTTTTCCCAGTAATGTTTAGCACATTATAGAATTCTATCTTGCGGTATGGGGTCATGGTCGTAGTGCTACTCGAGGAATAAATTGGTTGAGTTGGGAGAAGTTATCAATGCACAAGTCCTATGGAGGTATGGGTTTCAAAGACCTTTCGGCTTTTAACTTGGCTATGTTAGGTAAGCAAGGGTGGAAATTCCAAATGGATACCGAGTCCTTGGTGTCACGTATTTTTAAGGCTCGTTATTTCCCCAACAACTCCTATCTTACGGCCACAATTGGTCACAACCCAAGTTACGTGTGGCGTAGCATTCTTCCAGCCCGTTTTATTGTTCGAGGTGGGGCTCGGTGGAGCATTGGATCCGGTAATTATATTCCTATCCTTGCTGAACCATGGTTACTAAATGGGGAGAGCATTCCTGGTGACATTGCAGGCGCTTCTTTTGTCCGTAATATGTCCATTAACAGTCTGATGGATCCGACTACTAAACGGTGGAATGAGCATGTTGTTAGGGAAGTTTTTAGTGAAGATCTTGCTGCAAAAGTTCTGAACACTCCTCTCTATGAACAAGTCCAACACGACAAGTTAATTTGGAAAGCGGAAAAGTCTGGCCGGTATTCCGTTCGAAGCGCTTATAAGTTGTGCGTTACTGAATCTCATCTTCATGTCACGGGCTACTGGTTGGGGATTTGGAAGCTTAAGGTTCCACCAAAGATTAAGAATCTAATGTGGCGCATGTGTCGGGGATGTCTTCCAACCCGTGTTCGCTTGCTTGATAAGGGTGTTCAAGGCCCCACTCAATGTGTCAGTTGCGACTCTAACCATGAGGATTTAAATCACATCTTCTTCGAATGCCCCTCTGCTGTTCAAGTTTGGAATATGGCAGGTCTATGGCAATCCATTCGACAGGCCATGGCAGCATCACCTTCTGTCATTGACAGCATTTTTTCTCTCTTACAATCTTTATCTGTGACTCAATCACAAAGGTTAGCAGCACTCTTTTGGAGCATTTGGAAGCGAAGAAATAATAGTGTGTGGGAGGATGTTACGGATAATTGTGCAACGGTGGTAGAGAGGGCGCGTTCCATGACCGAAGAGTGGAAAATTGCAAACATTCCCGTTGTGCCTGACCAAACTGCGGTCTCTGCAGGTTCTGTAACAGCAGCTGCTGCTGCAGTCCCTGCTGGTTCAGTTTCAGCACAAGTGAGATGGCAGCCACCTGCTTCAGGCCGGTTGAAATGCAACATAGACGCCGCGTTTTCAGCCCATCGCAACCGCACCGGAATTGGCATCTGCCTTCGTGATGAGGAAGGAGTTTTTGTGTTGGCTAAAACTGTTAGTGATGATGGCGTTTATCCGGTTGACATAGGTGAAGCCTTAGGTCTTAATATTGCCTTGCAATGGGTGAGTGATATGCAACTTGACAACATAGACTTTGAGGTCGATTCTAAAACCACAAAAGAGGCAATTTATGCCGGACGGGAAGATGTATCCAAGCTTGGTAATATAATCATGGCTTCCCGGACATTACTCTTCTCTAAATTCGTCAGCTCTCGGGTGGAGTTTGTTAGGAGACAAGCAAATGCGGTTGCTCATACTCTCGCAGGAGAGGCCACATTTCTCGCTAGTCCGTTACTTATTCTGTTATACCCGGTTATATTGAAACTTTGATTATTAATGATATGCTATAAGCACCTTTCCCTAAAAATAAAAAAAGAATTCTATCTTGCAAAATTTTAAACTTTTTATAACAATAGATAAATTAAATATGTTTTTGGCTCTTAACAAATTTATTTACCAATGTACAAATTTATTTTTAAAGAAATATGAGATAATACTTCACTTTAAAATTTATATTAAATAATAAGTGTGAGGTTAAAAATTATCATAAATAAAATATACAAAAATCTTAAATGATTTATAAAAACAATGTTTTATCATTAAAAACCGAAAATGAGTAACCACTATTAAATCATAGAGCATACACACTTAGATCTAAATACAAATATTTATAAAATAAATTATTATATATATATATATCAAGGTAAGAACATGTATATATATCATAAAATATATAGAATTTTTGGGGTGTTACAACAACTATGGTAATCGAATGGGAACATGTGCAATATGCAATGCAAAATCCAACACAAACAGATGCAGTATGCAGTGTAGGAAGAGGCAATGTTGGTGACAAATCATAGAAGAGAAAAAGAGATGTCAAAAATATATAAGAAAAGCTATGGTTAGAAAGAAGCGTGAAATTTAATTATGAGAGAAGTTTCAAACTCTTTCGGTGTTATTGGGCATAAGATGAAAAAACTACGTGGTCAGAATAAATAAAAAATGACTATTGATCCAATTTTTCAAAATTTAGGTTGTGCAGCTGCACACCTTCTTGGCACACTGGTTTCGCCCCTGCATGTAATATTTTTGGAATAATTTGTACATGATCCAATAATATAATTATTATTTTGTTAGTTTCTTTTTCCTATCATGAAAGGTTAAGAAACAATGAAAAGTTGGTAAAAAATATTTGTTTCTTATAATTTGGGGAATTACGGGACCACCTTAATAAGTGTGTTAAAAGGGACAATATACAACACTTCAATGTATTCAATAGATATTTTATAATGATTTGAATTTTAAGAATATATTTTTTACAATTTTATAAGTGCTGAAAACTGTTTAATTGGTGTAAAGAGATCTTGAGCATTATACATTACGAAGTGATCAAAATATTTTCTCTTTGTTACATGTAAAGGGAGAAAGATGCCTAAAATTATGGAGTTTGTTTATGTTATGATATTCTTTTTTTCCCTATTTTTTGTTGTCACGAACGTTAATGGTAATCCATTTTTCATCCTTTTAAAGTTTATTTCTTCATTTTGTACAAATCTTTTATCCCTTTTATAGTTTTATTCAACAACATTCTCATATTTTCTTTTTTCATTACAGCACATATCAAATGCAAAAACGACTCTGATTGTCCAAAAAACATGTGTTTTGCACCCCGGGTTCCGTGGTGTGTGAATAACAAATGTGAATGTCTTACTACATATGGTTCCAAACACTCTACAAGGAAGGAAAAATTATTGCACAAAGAAAAGATATAAGAATCTCTTGTGATAAAACAGTCCATGAGATTTCATTTAATTATTCAATTTGCACCCAATAATTATATTTGTTTTGTTTTTATTTCCTTTTCCTTATTATATGAACCTTACAATCATAGATTTCTACTATATGATATGATAATGAAATAAAATAAATTAGCAAACAATATTATTAAGATTGCCATCTTTTCTCTTAATTTGATGTAATACTCTAATACTTATTAACATATTGCTCTTTATAACTCAAAAATATATTCTTACAGTTTGCTTTAGATGATAGTAGGATAGTAAGAAATACTTGCTAAATTTAAGTAGAACAATAAAGTCCAAAAGTTTTAGTAGAATTTAGGCCAAATTACGTATGCGGTCCTTTAAGTGTAGAGTTTATAACACATTGATCCTTGAAGTTTTCTAATATCGGCCAATGTAAAACAAAAACGTATAATAAAAAATATATTAAAAAAAAAACATTCTCGTATTCAACCTATCTTCATCTTCAACTCATCATCACTGTTATATTACAATCATAAAAAATCCTTAAAATAAAAAAAAAAGACAAAAAATTTAAAATCATTCTACATTAAGTATTACACTCATCAAATGAACTGTAGTCGGACTTTGCTAAGTATCAAAGCCAACAAGGGTAAGAAAAATTTTTGGTCAACAAAGGTTCTTCCTTTATTCTAATTGGATATAAACTCAATTTAAAACTTTATTTTAGTGAAGTAACGTGTTAATCAGGTATATAATCATCCTACATTGAGTATTACACTGATCAAATGAACTATAGTATGACTTTGCCAAGTAGCCCAGCCAACATAGGTAAGATAAATTTTTGGTCAACAAAGGTTCTTCCTTTATTCTAATTGGATATAAACTCAATTTAAAACTTTATTTTAGTAAAGTAACATGTTAACTAGGTCTATAATCATTCTACATTGAGTATTACACTAATCAAATGAACTATAGTATGACTTTGCCAAGTATCCCAACCAACATAGGTAAGATAAATTTTTGGTCAACAAAGGTTCTTCCTTTATTCTAATTGGATGTAAACTCAATTTAAAACTTTATTTTAGTGAAGTAACATGTTAATTAGGTCTATAATCATTCTACATTGAGTATTACACACATCAAATGAACTATAGTAGGATTTTGTCAAGTATCAAAGCCAACGAAGGTAAGATAAACTTTTGGTCAACAAAGGTTCTTACTTTATTCTAATTGGATATAAATTCAATTTAAAACTTTATTTTAGTGAAGTAACATATTAATTAGGTATATAATCATCCTACATTGAGTATTACACTAATCAAACGAATTATAGTAGTATTTTGTCAAATATCCCGGCCAACATAGGTAAGATAAAACTTACTAGTTTTACAAATTTTTTAAAAGGTATACACTTTTTTAGGGGAAAAGATATACACTTTTTATCATCAAAATAATGTTTGTCACTTTAATTAAACTTTTATGAAGTCGTATTTTCAATTTAATTTTTTTACATTGAAGAAGTTAATTGGGCTAAAATACAAACAATATGACTTTGAGCTTGCAGCTCCTAGGTAAGTGGGCCACCGCCCACCAAAGAAACATCTTGAAATTGGTAGATTACGTGCTGAAGTCAAGTGTTCAAGATATTATTAGACCAAATTATTGCATCTGAGTAAATAATGTGGACTGGGCAGGGAAGAGCAAAAGTAACATGGTGAGCTTTGTGGCCACACACAAGCCTTCGTGCCAAGCTTTCTAATCATCTATTTGATTTTTATTATACGAAAAAGTTTAATTTTTTGATTCATTAAGAATTGATGTATCTGATAAATATATAGTTTTCTTATAATAAAGAGATGGGAAGTACTAAAGAACACTTTTTGAATCCAAGAAATTGTGATGCAAGCAAATAGGATTGATTAAGCTTGTGTTTATGTTAATGGTGCCGGTGCGTTTTACAAAATTGTGATAATTATGGTTGTCAAACTCACGAGTAGGCTCGTAGGTTTGTATGAATTTATCAGTCTAAAAGACAAAAACGAATGAAATTATACAAAGTTGTTTTTATGGTGAACTCAAGTAAATTCATGTAGACTCACATTGACTTGCGATTCTTTAACAAGTTTATAAGTCCGTGATTTTTAAAAAAAAAACCAAAAAATGCTCAATTTAAGTTTTTCTTATAAAAAAAACATAGAATTCTCTTTCCTTTTTCGTTCTCACTCTTAATTTAAAAACAAAACTCTCACTCTTACTGAAGATATAAGAATTAGGGTCACTTTCACATTCAGCAATGACATTTTCCTCTTCCTTCATTGATCGCGTTCTCTTGTTGTGTATCTTAATGATGTGGAAGCTAAAAACAGACCGTGTTGCCATTGAGAAGGAACGTTTGGATTTTGCGAGGGTATTGCTTGCAACTTCATCGTTAGATATTATTAATGTTGTGGATAATATTGTGGTCGATGGTATATTGACGGAGGTGAAAATTATTGAAGAGTGGGGTTTTAATTTGGGGGAGGATGCTTGTCTGTTTGATGAAGAAAATGCTTCAGTTTCTGCTCATTCTGAACATGATGGAGGGCTTAGAGGAGAGGACATTAGAATACAGTTGATGTGCTTGTGAATAAATTAGTAGATGAAGAGGTGGAGGCTGATGACTGTAGTGTCTATGAGGATGTCGTATTCATGGAAGAAAATCATCATGTAGTGTCTCCGGTTGTATGTAAGGCGCCTTCGAAGGTTAATGTGGTGGTGAGTAACGATGATGGTCATGCTTCCAATATACATCAGCCGGTTTTTGTAGAACATGGGGCTTCGCCTTTGAAGCTAAGCCGCACGACTTCTTGTCCTGAAGTTAAGGGGACGAATGTTAGCTCGGGTCCGTGGAGTATTGAGTGGTTGAACGATCATTATGATGCAGATGTAGGTGTCGCGTCATTTTTCGGAGATCAAGGCTATTTGATTAGCTTTTGACTCACTAATTTATTTCACGACTGAACATTTAATTTTTTAAGAAAAGGAGGAAAAAGTTCAAACTACCCCTTTGAAAAGATTTAGGGTTCGGGGGTTAGTTACACAAAGGGAAGGTATTAGCAACCTTTATGTCCGTAGTATCCTACGGGAACCTCTTGATTTTACTTAATTAATGTGCTATAAACTTGCTTTGTTTAAAAGAAATGGAATCAAAGTGATTTAAAATAAAGACCTAATTTATCTACATTTATTATTGATTTGGAAGGACGAGTGTCATTTACCTACGTACCCATGAGGGATCAAAACCTCGTAGTTTGGGGTAGAAATTGACGTTTGATTGGTTTTGTGTTTTTTATTAGTTTTGAAAAAAGTTTAAAAATAAAAGGGCAAGTGGCAAATGAGAATTGGTTTGTATTTTTTATATTAAAGATTTTATATTAAAGAAAATAGACACAAAATGAAATTAAATTGATTAAACATTTAGTTAAGGAAATAAAATAAAAAAAGGATCACTTGATTTGGGATCAAGGTTTACTGTGAAAATATTTTTGTGATTTTAATACGATTTGCATGTTTTTGTTGTTTTTGAATAATAATTAAACTAAAATTAAAACTAGCGAAGCAAGAAAATAAAGCGTAGGTATTTTATGGTGATGTTGGATCACCACAAAAACCTTTTAACCTAAACTATAAAGCATAAAAATAAAGCATACATACATACGCGCACACATGAATGATTTACATTAAGTCTAATATACATGTCTGCAGAAAAATAAACATGCATGATAAATTTACATTAAAGCCTAATACACATTTCTAAATCCATGTAATAAAAATAAATGACGGAAAATAAATATGTAATATGTGGAACGATAAACCTAAACTAATAGAGATGCATGAGAATAAAATAAAATAAAAAATACTAAAGAAAAAAATGCATGAAAAAGAAATTAAAAGAAGAAATGCAAAAGGGGCCACCAGTTCTCTTTATGATGGAATCTTTTAACTTTGGAGATCAGCAGCCACGGCCTTGCAATTGGAATGGAAGAGAACAGCCACGGCAAACACCTGTTAATGATGGAAACTTTAACTAGAAAGATTAGCTGCGGTTTGAAATCAATTCTAAGCAAATTGAATTTGAAACAGAACAGCCTTGCAACAATGATGAGAATAAAGTAAGCAACACGATCTAACATGTAGCAACGAAAATTATCGCACAACCGCATGTAGCAGCACACAAATCAAGACACAATAGCTATCATGAATTCTCAAGGTTCTAAATGATGCAATAGCTATCATGAATTAAATGTTAAAAGCAAATGAAATTAGAAACGTGAATGAGCAATAGCAACGTGAATGAGCAATAACAATGGCAGCATGAATGCAAAGAATAAAGCGACAATTGAAACTGTGAATTAAATTGAAAATAGTTTGCAGAACCTAAATAAAAAAATTATGGCAGACTAAGATTTTCCTAATAAAAACTGAAATTGAAATAAGACTCCGTTCTCCCCTTTTCTTGATGAATTGGCTCTTTCTTTTATAGCATCTTGGGTAGGGTTAGGGTTTGTTAAAGAGAAGCAACAAAATTGCCTTGGCTTGGGAAGGAATAAACTCTGCAGATTGAGTGTGATGCAGGCTGTTTGGATTTGAACTTGGACCATTTGGATATTATCATTGGACAAAATAAAAAAAAAAGGATAAAGACTAAAAAAAAGGATAAGATTAAAATAGAAAATAAAGAAATATTTTATTTTTTTTGAAACAAAATTAAAGTTAATTAATTAACAAGAAAAACTTAAATAAAAGATGGAATTAAAAATGAAATAAAAACTAAAAATAAAGAGAGAAGAGGGCCTGATATTTTAAAATACCTCTCTGCCGAATTTTTCTCCAAAAAGTCAGAGACTGATCAGGGTCAAATGACATATGAATGTAGGGTCTTAGGTCAAAAATTGAGGTATGACAGCAGGCATTGTTTTTTCTGCAAAAAAGAATACATCCAAGAACTAAAAAACAAAGGCGGATGGTGGAAATGTTTCACAAAATTTTATTAAAAAAAAGAAAAGTGGCGCGGTCTTGCATCATTCGGTTCTTAGTTTGAAAAAAGTTGCTAGATTGCCTAGTAAGGATCGGAATGAAATTATGAAGATTTTACGAAAGAAGGTTCGAAAGAGGAGTGGGAGGAGGGGTCTAGTGGTTGTGTCGAGGTGGAATCTCGTCCTCCAAGTAACAATGATTCATCTTCAGCGTCAGTAAATAAGGATTGACAACATTGGGTTGTTATGCACGGTAATGAGAAGGTGGCGGTGGAGGATGAGTGGGGGGTTGGTAAGGCGATTGGGGTGAAGTTTAATGGTGATCCGGCTAATATGTTCAATGTGCTTTCTAGAGCGGGAAGAGGTAAGAAGGGGGTTGGCGAGGGTGTGAAAGGGGGTGGGCTTGAGGGGGTTGTATAGAGGTGTTGGTGTGAGGGTGGAGGCGGTGAGGGGTGTGGGAGGTCGTAATGAAGATAATTACTTGGAATGTTAGGGGTTTGGGGAGGGTGGAGAAGAGGAAAGAGGTTATGTCTTTAGTAATGGAGAAGGGGCCATCCATTTTGTGTTTGCAAGAAACCAAGTTATATGTGTGTGATGAAGCTTTGTGTGCTTCCCTGTGTGGGCGGTACACCTCCTTCCTTTTCATACCGTCCTTCAGTGGGGGCTTCCAGTGGTTTATTGTTATTGTGGGATACTATTGTTGTGGAGGTCTAGTCGATTGAAGGTGTAGAGCATGTTCTAATGATACATGGACGGTTTGTTCAATCTAATGATGAATTTTATTTGTTTAATGTTTATGACCCTTGTGACAATGATGAGAACCAGTTGTTATGGAATAGGTTGTCTGTGATTTTGCAACAGTTATCAGGAAAGAATGTGTGTTTGTGCGACGACTTTAATGTTGTCAGATATTCAGAAGAGCGACGTTCTTTGAGAATTTCTTCTAGTGTGGTGGACATGGAACCCTTTAACAGGTTTATTGATGAAAACTTGTTGGTGTATCTTCCCCTTTGTGGCCGTCGATATACATGGTACAAAGGAGATGGTTCGTCAATGAGTCGACTGAATCGATTTCTTTTATCAGATGATTGGTGTCTGGTTTGGCCTAATTGCATGCAGGTGGCTCAGTTACAGGGTATGTTAGATCATTGCCCCTTGTATTTGACAGCGAATAAAGATGATTGGGGACCACGTCCGTCTCATATGTTGAAATGTTGGTCTGACATACCGGGTTATAAACAATTTGTTACTGATAAGTGGAAGTCTTTTGAAGTTAATGGTTGGGACGGTTTTGCATTACAGGAGAAATTAAAAATGATAAAAAAAAGTTTTGAAGGATTGGCATAGTGTTCATGTTCGTAATTTACCTGGCAGAATTCTGGCTCTTAAGGAGCGTGTTGCGGTGTTGGATAGAAAGGGTGAGCAGGATGTTCTTTCGATGGATGAATTATCAGAATTGCGAGACAAGACTTTTAAGATGCATTTTATGGCTAGGATGAACACTAGTATTTGTTGCCATCAGTCTCGGTTGTTATGGTTACGTGAAGGTGATGCAAATTCAAAGTATTTTCACTCAGTTATGGTTGTCGGCGACATGGTAATACTATTTCTTCTCTTCTTGTCGAAGGTGATATTGTGGAAGGTGTCATTCCGGTTCGAGAGGCGGTTTATAATTAGTTTTCATCTCACTTCATGGCATCTGAGGTTGTGAGGCCTAGTGTGGAGGGCCTGGTGTTTCGTCGTATTGAGCATGGTGATGGTGTGTCCCTTGTGCGGCCTTTTACCATTGATGAGGTGAAAGCGGCGGTGTGGGACAGTGATAGTTACAAAAGTCCTGGACCGGATGGAGTAAACTTTGGTTTTATTAAAGATTTTTGGGCGGAGATTAGTGGGGATATAATGCGTTTTATAATTGACTTTCATAGGAATGGAAAGTTAACAAAGGGGAACAATAGTATGTTCATTGCTTTGATTTCGAAAGTGGAGAGTCTGAAGAAACTGAATGACTTCAGACCAATTTCTCTGGTGGGGAGTTTGTATAAAATTTTGGCAAAACTCCTGGCTAATCGATTGTGGAGGGTTGTAGGCAAGGAGGTGTCGGAGTCTCAGACAACTTTCGTTCAAGATAGACAAATTATGGATGGCTTACTTATCGCAAATGAGGCGGTGGATGAAGCTAGAAAATTTAAGAAGGAATTGTTGTTATTTAAAGTTGACTTTGAAAAGGCGTACGACTCGATTGATCGGATTTATTTTGATGCAGTCATGTCCTGTATGGGATTTCCAACTCTGTGGAGGAAGTGGATGAAGGAGTGTATAGGTACGGCATCAGCTTCCGTGCTTCTGAATGGCAGTCTTACGACGGAGTTTCCTTTAAAACGTGGGTTGCGTGAGGGAGATCCATTATCACCTTTCCTATTTCTTTTGGCGACAGAGGGCCTTAATGTATTGATGAAGGCGGTGGTGGATTCTCATTTGTTTACTGGTTACAAATTTGGGGCGCAACGCGGGTCGTCTGTTTCCCACCTATAGTTTGCGGATGATACATTGTTATTGGGGGAGAAGAGTTGGGCGAATGCGCGTGCTTTAAGGGCGGTGTTGGTCCTATTCGAAAGTGTGTCAGGTTTGAAGGTGAATTTTCATAAAAGCATGTTGTCTGGTATTAATATTAGTGAGTCTTGGTTGGGAGCAGCAGCCACAGCTTTGAATTGTAAGGTGGGGAGGGTACCTTTTATGTATCTGGGCCTTCCTGTTGGAGGGGATTCTAGGAGGTTGTCTTTTTGGGACCCGATTGTTGCTCGTAAAGCGAATAAACTGTCGGTGTGGAAGAGCAGATTTTTATCGTTTGGTGGTCGTTTGATTCTCATTAAGTTTGTTCTGTCCCCTCTTCCTGTTTATGCCCTTTCCTTCTTCGGAGCTCCCACATATATAATCTCTTATATTGAATCTTTGTTTAATAATTTTATTTTATTTTGGGGGGG
>Ga0315914_1002279_pt1 | contig 29397 bp, 16 predicted proteins | sample MpolenodulesMG_FD_203920 | JGI IMG/M metagenome (GOLD analysis project Ga0315914, IMG submission 203920) | Medicago polymorpha root nodule microbial communities from Los Angeles, California, United States - elongated nodules | ecosystem: Host-associated > Plants > Roots > Nodule | place: USA...
GGAAGAGTAACGTACTTCGCCTTCAACCACATATAGGAGATGGACTTAATCCTATCAACCACCTGAAAAACGGAGCATTCTTTGCCTTTGAACAATCTGTTGTTTCTTTCCTTCCATATTTCCCACACCGTTGCAAACCAAATAACCTGTAAAATTGAGCGCCGCCTCCGCCCAAGACCACCACAAAAGCCGAACTGATGAAAATGATCAGACACATAAAGTGGGTTGGCCACTGAGATGCCAATCCAACTATAAATTGAGTGCCAAACAGTACCAAAGAAATTACAATGAAGAAATAAATGATAGGACGTTTCGACAGTGCCGCAACCTGCCACACACAACCTGGAATCAAAGTGAATCACACCTCGCCGGAGTAGATTGTCCTTTGTAGGCAATCTATCCCGAAACAAGCGCCAAGCAAACAACACCACCTTAAGAGGAACATCCTTATGCCAGATAGAAGAAGCATCGTCTGGTTGCTCCGCAGGCGGTTGAAGGGTAAGAAAATTATACAGACTACGAACACTGAAAGCATTTGAGTTCTCCAAAGTCCAGAGCCATTTGTCATCCCTAGTAACCTGCAGTGTAACATTAACAAGCAATACAATGAGCTCCCCCACCATCTCCTCCTCCCAGACAAACAACCTCCGCCTCCACCTCCAAGCCTCACCACCCTCCCCCCACCCTAACTGAGACATCTCATACACCGATTCCCCTTTAAAAACTGACAAATCAAATAACCTGCTAAACCTGACCCTAAAAGACACCCCAGCACACCACACATCCGACCAAAACAAAATATTCCTCCCGTTCCCAACATAGCGAACATTAGCCATTCTTTTTAACTTATATTTTTTAACGAACATTAGAATTCTTAATCCTTTAAGACTTCAAATAAACATTCATATACTTTTTGGTTGAGGTATGTCTCTAGTTAAGGAGCCTAATTTTCCCTTGTCAACAGGGGCTAACTTCACATAATATTTCTAATTTTCAAGAGCATCCATTGTAGAAGAAGAGATAAATTTAGACAAATTAGGAGTATATTTAGGCTGATATTTAGGAGTATATTACATTTTTTTTTTGAAGAGATATATTTAGGAGTATATTACATAACTTCGTAGAAAAAAGAAGAGATATATTTTAAAGTGATATTTAGGTTTATAAGAAAATTGGACCATATTAGGAGTATTTGACATAAATGAAGGGATAAATCCTTGACTAATCCTAAACTCATTGTCAAATTGGCTATCAAATCTCTATAAAAGCTTTTAATATAAATTTTTCATTCATCTAGACAAATTAAATCAAAGTCCTCTTCATTTTACAATCCAAAATCAAAAGATTCAACACTGGTAATACCTCGTAGAATCAATAATTAAAAAACATAGACTTTTATCATTCAACCTTTCCTTTTAACTTGCTCCGTTTCACAATACTTGTCCATTTTAGAAAATAATTTTGTTTCACTTCACTCGTCACTTTCAAGTTTCTATGCAACATTAATTATTGGTTTATCAATAATACCCTTACCTATTTATTTTTTAGAGAGAGAAATAATAGAATAAATAATAAATGAGTAAGAATATTATAGAAAAAACATAAAGAATTTCATAAAAAATGACAACATTTATTTGATTCCTTAATATGTGTAATTTCTTTAAAATGGACAAGTACTGTGAAACGGAGGGAATAGTTTTTTTAACCAACACCCTAATTCTGAATCATTTAATACTTCAAATAAACATTTCATGTACTTTTTGGTTGAACGACGTCTCCAGTTAAATAGTCTAATTTTCCCTTACCATCAAGGGCTAACTTCACACAGTATCTATTTTTCAAGAGCATCCACCGGTGAATTTTCAATAGCAGACACCAATATCACAACAAATTCACGGGGTACATAAATAACTCATTAACCACCTAATTGAAGAACATGGACAATATACATTACCTAAATTTGTAGAAAAAGAAGAGAGAGATTTTTGGGTGGTATTAAGGTTTATAAGAAATCTGGACCGTATTAAAAGTATTTTACATAAATGAATGGAGAAATCATTGACTAACTCCCACACTACCAATTCTATATAAAGTTTTTAATATAATTTTTCTCTTCATTTAGACAAATCACTAAACAAAATCAAAAGATTCCACACCAGTACACCTCGTGGAATCTCTTATTTATAAATGTTAATCCGTCCCGTTATACTTAACTTAATATTTCTCTCTACACTTTTGCATTTAATATTTATCTAAAGTAAAATAAAATTATGTTCCTAGTTAGATGCTATTTTTTGGAAAGGAATAACCGTTAACCCGTCTCGCTATATCCTTATTTATTAATTTTGTTAGGTCTGCAGCAATTTAACTTAATATTTTCCCGCTCATTTGTTGTATTAGGTTAGCAGTAACTTAACCTAACAAATTTCATCTAAAAAAATGCATCGCACCAATTTCATTCCTATCCTCTTGCCTTTTTTTTGACAATATTTTGTACACAATACTAGAAAAATTCATGGCACTAATTTCATGCCTTTTTTTTTACAATATTTTATACACTTTTTTTTTGAACCAATTTCATACCTTTTTTTTTATGATATTTCGTAAACTTTTTTTTAAGGAAATATTTTGTACACTTATTTAATACTAAAAAAATGTATCGCACTAATTTTATGCCTTTTTTTTACAATATTTTGTACACTTTTTTTTAAGGAAATATTTTGTACACTTATTTAATACTAAAGAAATGTATTGCACCAATTTCATTCCTATTATGTTGCCTTTTTTTTGACAATATTTTCTACACTTATTTAATACGTTTACAAACAGAATACCCTAATTTCCATGCAAACTCGGATACCCTAATCCTTATTTATTAATTTTGTTAAGTCTGCAACAACTTAACCTAATTTTTCCCTCTACTAATCCCTTATTAAGTTTGCAACAACTCTATCCTAAAATTTTGACTCTAAATTTGCATCATATATATTTTTCATTTCTCTCTATATATATTTTTCATTTCTCTCTCTAATAACCGTGAATATTTTTCAAAGCAAAAATTTAATAGATATCTTAATCCTTATTATTTATTAATTTTATTAGGTAGATTTTTTTGTAGATTTTTTTTTTGACAAGTTGTTGTACACTTATTTAATACGTTTACAAACTGAATACCCTAATTTCCATGCAAACTCGGCTACCCTAAATAATTTGTTAGGAACCATGAACTGCATTAATTTTTGATATTTAACTATAGAAGTAATAAATAAAATTGACCCGTGCAACAATATAATTTTGTATTCTTTTTATCTTTTTTCTTTATAATTTTTTTTTATTATCATTTGATTGTAATATTGTATCTCTAATAATCTAATTTGCGTTTATTCATCGACCCATGATCTTACGGGTTAAAGATTATTTATTGGTCTCTATTGTAGTCGAGAAGACCCGTGCGAAAAGTCTAGTCTCTTATTTATAAATGTTAACCCGTCTCGCTATACTTAACCTAATTTTTCCCTTCACACTTTTGCATTTAATGTTTATCTAAAAAGTAAAATAAATTATGTTCCTAATTATATGCTATTTTTTTGGAAGGAATAACCGTTAACCCATCTCACTATACTTAACATAATCTCTTACTTATAAATGGTAATCCGTCTCACTTCATACAAGCATTTATATACTTTCTAGTTGAGGGATGTCTCCAGTTAAGCAGCCTAACTTTTCCTCTCCATCAAGGGCTAACTTCACATAGTATTTATAATTTTGCAGAACATTCACTAGTGAATTTTCGATAACAGAGAAAGACAACATAGGCATGAATTCAGTTAAATTTGTAGAAAAATAAGAGAAGAATAAAATAAAATAAAATAAAATACATAGATAATGCAGTAACTAAATTATGTACTTTGTTAGCTAATTATTTGCTAATTATTTTGATTGTAAAAATTGAAATCTTCAACACCTAATATTTAATTTGAATGGAAGGAGATAAACAGTATATCACATGTTACCTAATTTTGTGGAGAAAAAACAAATAGAGAAGGGGTATAACGTAAAATGTTCCAGCAGCAAATAGTGAAGTATTAAAAAGCAATAAAATCGGGCCTGGAGAAGTAAAAATAGCCCAAAAGCCCAATGATGATACGAAGCCGTGGTTCTCTGGTTGTTGTAATGAAATGAAATGATAGTTGTTGAGTAAGTGAAAAAGGAAAAGAAAAAAGGGAAGAGAAATGAGCTTAACATCGACGGCAGCCTACGTTGCGCGGCGCGCGGCGCAGAGGGAGAAGGTTCGGATTTTGTATCGCCGTGCTCTTAAAGACACTCTCAACTGGGCCGTACATCGTCACCTCTTCTACGACGATGTATTCCCTTTTCCCCCTTTCTCGTTCTTTCATTTCCCCAATTTCATTCAATTCATAACATTTTCTCTCACTTTTCAGGCTTCAAACCTCCGCGATAGGTTCGAGCAAAACAAACACGTGGTTCGTTGTTTTTCCAATTTCAGATCATCATCATCATCGCATCTTGCAATTGCACTTTCACTCACTCTAATTTAATTTAATTTACAGGAAGATCTTGATACGATTGATAGGTTGATAGCCGATGCTGAAGCTAGCTACAATAAGTGGCGTCATCCTGATCCTTATATAGGTAATAAAACAACAAATCATATACTTCAGTGTTCATATTAATTTGATTTTCATTATCCCTATTATAGCACGAATGACACATGGTTGCAAATCAGCTTAATATTATTTTACTTAGTGCTATAGGAGTTGAGGGGACTGTCATAATGAAATGTTATTCAACTATATATAACTTCTTTTTTTTTTTTAGTTTTTCTAGTCTTGAGGGTTGATTTTTCTCCTTTGCTTTACAATGTTAGTAAAATTTATTCGTTACTCCATCTCTTTCCTGCTTTGTTATTTAATCCGGTTCTGATACTGGCTTTTTTTTGTTCTTATTTCTGCTGTATAATAGTTCCATGGGCTCCTGGTGGTTCTAAGTTTACTCGCAATCCAGCTCCACCTCAAGGGGTAAGTCATTATGGTTATATGCTTTCTTTATTTTATTTTTCCATTTTATTTGCCCCCACTTAGTTCATACATGTATATGTGTGTGTTTGTGGAGTTTAGGGCAAGTTCTTTAGATGGGAGATATACACACGATGTCCTCTGCAAGAGGCTAACACCTACATATAGCACCACATTTTTCCCTTGCCAAGAGCATTGTGTTGATATCTCATCTGATGACCCTGTCATGTGAGAGTATCACATAAAATGCTCCAAATATCTGTTTGTTTTTGTGTACTTTAAAGTCTCTTTGGAAATGCACCAAACTTTTCTGTGATTGTTTTGGTTAAGTGACTAACCTAATTTCCATATAGCCGGGAATAAGTGTGCTCCATTCCTTTTTGAAATTATACATTAGCACAATGATCCCCTTAATTTTCTCTCTCTAATGATCCCAATTAGAGGATAATAAATCAATATTAATTTTTGAACAAACAATGTTATGTTTGAAACAGTATAACTAATGTCTCAGGTTGTCACAATCATACAACAATGAAAATGAAGAAGGCTATGAAATTGTACTTATAAGAAGGGATCCGATAAGGGAGAGACTACCTTGTAAATAAAAAAGTGGGTGGGAAAGTTTGTTGGAGGAAACAGAGAACCAATTTGTTATAGAGGGTGTGTTTCCATTTCAGTTTCAACTTATAGCTAGGAGCCATGGAGTTTACCTAATTCCTCTTACTTTCAATATTTTCTTCTCAATAATACATGGGTGTTCACATGACACGTTGCAATTCAGGAAAATGGTCTTAGACGGCACCTATCAAGTATGCTCAAATTAAAAAATAAAATAAATTGTGGGGACAGTTGGCCTCTTGGCACTGAACATGCATTCAGCTCTACTTTTGTTGAGAGCTTAGGAGAAGGAGAATTTAGTGTGTAAACCCGACTGGCTTCACAACGAATTGATTCTCTAGTGCATTAGGTCAGTCAGTTGAATGTTCATTCGGCCAAACTTAGCTCCTTGATAGCAATTGTTGCGGGATCACCAAGTCCTTCTCAGACCTGTATGCTGCGGTGCGAGAGGCATTCCAAAAGCAACACAAACATGCCGAGTCACTGACTCATGCCACTACCTCTCCTTGAATAGGAATGGTGAACCAGGTTGATTTAAACCTGTTGAGCAAAAATGGAATCCTATGCATGAGAGTCATATTGGGAGAGTTTATCATCAGGCTTTGCTTTAAAAAGCGCATTACAATCTAGAGGTGAACCAACCCAGTGTGACCCACCATGCATTGTCTTTTATTTTATAAAAAATGATTTTTAAAGATTAAAAAGAAGGAAGAGAGTGAAGCCACCTGTATCAACCCTGCATAACTCGCTTTGGCCTACTGTTTAATGAGTTGGTTCAAAATAACATTGGTAAATGTGAGGCATTAATCCAATCTACTAGTGGATCGGGTTGACTCACGGGTTTTGGCTCACATTTAAACAATGGCCTGCTGTTGTTTCCCACGGGGATGCTGCGAGAGAATGAACAAGCAGAGGAGTGGTCTGGAGAGGAATGATGGAAGCCAATGTCAAGGGACATGTAATTGCTGGTGGATGTTAGCGCTGTTGAATTTGGGTACTTTTACCATCTTGGGGACCTTGGGGGAAACCTAAACAGATTGCATCACGAAGTCCAAGAGCCTCAATCAAGAGGCCTGTGTCATGCTCAAGGGAATTCACACGGGTAATAAGCACCACCCTACTGCCATGCAGCAGGTTTTACAAATACCAGGACTAGGCAAGGGAGGTAAACTCCAGTTATTAAAATACCTGATCCTGGAACATTACCAACTAGTCTAGAGGGCCAGCAGTCAACAAATAAACCTATTGATAATTGGCTGCTAATGTCTAGGAGGCAACTAGGAAGAGGGAGTCAAACTCCTGTGATCAGTTTTCGCCCTTCTAACTTGAGGACATTGCAGCTTTTCATGTGGATGGTATTGACGCGTTCCTTGTTATGGTTAAGGGGCCTGGTATGGGTAGGGATTAGATTGTAGATTACAAATGAGAGGAAAGTTTGTTGGCAGGAATGAGAGAACAAATTTGTTATACATTGTACTTCAGAGGGCGTGTGTTTCCATTTCAGTTTAAGCTTATAGCCTTGGCCCACAGGATTTAACCTTGGCTTGGAGTATTTCTTCTTAATTTATGTATTTTCTTCTGAATACCACAAGGCAGATAATAGGGCGGGGGAAGCAACTCATGTGGTCTATGGTGAACCTGCTTGAAAATATTTCAAAAATTTGACGACGACTAACGTCGCCGCCTTTTAGTAGAAGTTCAGTGTCGCCCATTTCCTTATGACTGAGATCGTGATTGATCGGTGTTGATTCGACAAAAACAAAAGAAAACATAGGTTGAGTTTGGAGCACTAATATTTATTTTTCTTGTTTTTTGCCGAAGAGACCCGATTGGGTCATCGTTTCATTTGTGAGGACAAGTAATATCACAAGCCTTTTTACTTAAGAGGAGCAATATCAATTGTTTTTGTAGTTTTAAACGATTTTCAAGTATTGATCCACCGTAACACTTTATCACCCTTTCAGAAATTTACTTCATTTGTGTGACAAGGTCCTATCGCCAGGCTTTTATCACACTCTCCAGGGTCCTTTTATGAAACCATTTACCACCACCCCTCGTATACCGAATGAATATCAAGGTCTTGCATAGATCAATAATAAGGTCATTTGCTGTTTTCCATTATTGATCAGATAGAATATATTCATAAAATATGATAGTGACTGATGGACATAGAAAAGAATAGGAGTTCCATTCTCTATTTGTGAGTAAAATAGGAGTTCCATTCTCTATTTGTGAGTAAGGCAGTTGTCCTTGCTGTATGCCAGCTTTTATCGTGCTCCTCGTTTCTTCTTCTTCTTCTTCTTCTTTTCTGTTTGTTATGAACTTTATATTTGTTTTAATATATGTTGCTCTGGAATGTGCTTCTTTCTGACTGAATTTGTTCATTATGTTCTGGGTGCAGATTGAGATAATTTATGATTATGGCCGTGAAGACAATAACTGAAACCATTGGTTTTCTTTTGCCCCTTGCAATTAATAAAGATTTGCAATCAAATTGTTCTGTATTATTACTAGATTGTGGATTAAATCACCTTCTTTTACTCGTATGTGATAAAAATTGAACAGTTATGATGTCGAAAATATTTAATCGCTTCTGAACCAGTTGGTTCTTGTAACATTTTATGTGTTAAGCCTTTTATTGGGAGTTTTTAATAAACAAAACTTATTCCATAAATTGTCTATAAATTCTTAATCATGATCTCTTAAATTTCCTGTAACCATATGGTAACTATTGAGCTACACTACAACGCCATCGATTATGATAGTTGATGAGTGTTGCTTTACTACCTACGAGATTTGGGGAGCGCAGCGATATGTAATACAAGAAAATTGAGATATCAGATATGTGAATTAAATTTTGGCTCCTGAGCGTGTATAAACAGTAAAGACGACAAAATTTCACCTTATACTCGGTCATTTATATTATTTTTCTACTCCCCTACCCAAAAATAAAACATCCGGTTTAAATATTTAAACCAGGTCTTATGAAAACTAAACTTTCAGTTTGAATATTCAAAGTGGATGTTTTGTTTTTTTTTTTGGAAACCTTTGGTAATGTATGAGAAATGATATTTAAACAACCATTTTGTGACAATTTTCTCTCATATAGTGTGTTTTTACTTTTACTTTCTATTGCTTTGGTTTTTGTGCTAATACTTATTTTGCTTTGTATATTTTGGTTTTCTCACACAAGTTGTTCAAATAACATTCCTCTTATAAAAAATTTGATCTCAACCATTTGATTTGGATTTTTTAGTTTGGGTTGAATTTGAACCAATTTGATCAAAATCTAGAAGTAGTTTGATTCGAATGATTGATTTATGATTTAAAACCCGTCTTGTGTCAAATAAAATACTGATTTTTTTTTGGGTATTGAGGTGGTTTAAGACTTCACTGTCTTGAAGCTGTAAGTATTTTAATTTTGTTTAGGTGCTGAATTTTGTAATTATGAAATTTAGTTGTATTCAAATTTTAAAATGTATCATGTCTTATGACTTTTTTTTATTTTTGACTTTTTTTTATTTTTTTTACAAGATCATATCTTTTGACTTGTTGACCCGATCTATATTACCATCGCTCATCACCACCGGATCGAGTTAGAGTTGATAGGTTTACCATAAAAACAATAAACTTTATCGGTTATTTGCCCAAAATATGAGTGTTGATTGGTTGATTTCAGAGTTTTGCACCAAATGTTTTTTCCTTCTAATTTTTAGGAATTTGATTTCAGGAGTCTTGCCGATGTATTACGAGTAAATTAATTTGTAGAAGTGAATATTTTGGACAAGAAAAGTGAAGCGTGATGAGAACACATTTTCTAACATACACCTTGGAACACTTTTTGTAGATTGATTATTTTTCATATGGATATCAGCTAATCAGGTGGGTCCTTTATAAATTTTGCGGTATCGTATGAATTTTAACAAGTTGAAATGTGAGTGTATTGAAAAATGTGTTGATAACATTATTTATATCACTATTTAGTCTGAATGTTCACGTATATTATCATCTAACCCTTTTTTTAAGGGATTATTATCTCACCCTTGTTGCATCCAATTTATCAAAAACATCTCCAATGAAAATAATTTTCTAGTTCGAGATCCTTTTTATAGGTTGATTCTACCGTGCATGAGTTATAGACTTTATTTTGCACAAGTTTGTTTTCAAAATTGTATCAATAACTCTAACAATTAGATAACGTTGGATATATAATGACATTTATTGATCAAATTGTAGAAAAAATAATTGTTTGAGGCAGAAAAGTATCTTGTGCTATATAGATTCAGCCCATTTTAATATTTTCACTTTTCCTTTTTATTTTTTGTTTCCTTCAATTAAACATGTTTTGAAACAGTCACCTAATGCAATTTGAATTTGTCCATGCTCCGAGTTTTCTGAATTGATAGTTTGGTTAAGCATGCGAAATACGCTGAAAAAAGGGACTTCTTCCCCCATTTCCTATGATATCAATGTCATATTAAACTAGTACTAGACTATTAGTATCTATATTGTTTCATAAATTAACCAAATGTTGGCATAATTTTATAAACAATAAAGGTGTTAGTGTAAACGCTAAACGCTAGTTTCAGTGAGGTTAGTCCAAATATCTCCAAATACAAATATAATAACCAATAACATACAAGGTAGATCCAGGTTTGTTCTAAGCTGAAAGTGAGTTTAAGATGTATCCTAGGGAGTAAAACTGTCGTTTGCATATTTAGCATCTAGAAGAGTCCGTCGTTGTTGGGTGTTCAATTTTTTTATTTTTTATTTTTTTGCGGCAAATAGATAGGTTCCTAATTTAATTTGAATCAAATTCTTATTATATTGCAAACACAGTCCGTCGTTGTTGGGTGTTTAAGTCTCAATAGGATTCTTACTACACTTGCATGCTGAAGTAACCTAGATGACGATGCTGTCAAACACCACCATTCCCAGTTCCCGTTCAGCATCATTGCGCATAATTGGAGCTCTAATTGCTACGGCCTTACTGTTGTGGACCATCCACAATGGATATCAAGCTGCAACTGAGCCACGGCACCAACTATATGGCCAATGGATTTCACATGTTGGAGTATTGATTATGCTTGTTGGTTTCTTGCTTCTGGCTGTAGGGCTACCCATAATTGCAGACTTGTTTCTTGGGTTGTCAGATGAGCTACAATACCCAGCTGAAACTGATCTAAATCTTCATCAGCATATCGACCTGAAAGTGAAAGTTGATTCCTGTGTCTAGTTTAACCTGAAACTACTACAACCCTGCAAACAGGCATTCACTGTTTTAATTATGTGTTGAAGCAGTAGATCAGACTCCAGCACTTGCATATACACATTTATGCTCTATACTTTTTCACCTTCTTAACACAGATTATTTATTTCTTTTACTTATTCCACACAGTTAGATGTTAATTCTACAAGTCATGAGTGAAAATTTGCCTTCAAAAGCACCAAGGGTTATGCTTAATGCAACTCATGCACCACAATTGTTCTGTTATATTGACTTTTACAGAAAAATAAGGTTGTTGCTATTAAATTTTAATGCAAATAATGACATCTAGAACAATACTCGAGTCTGCTAACGAATGTTCTAAGGTCATTGTTTATTCTTCTCATGGTTAAAAAAAAGTATATCTCTTCTCAATGTAACAAAAACAAGACTTATAAAAACTTGTTTATTCTTGACTTGTTAAGCAATGCCCTGACGACAATAACTAGCATTTGTCATAACTTTTTTGCTAGAAAACCTATAATACAATGTTGATTGTAGCATCTTTTTCATTGTTCGAGTTCTTTAATAATAATCTTTCAAATAAATTGGCAACGCACAAGGATATATCAATATATTAAAAAGTAACTGTAATAGTGTTTGTGAATATGATCACAATATTCATGCTCTTGCTAACAATTTACATCTGAATTATCAAGCCTGCTGTAGCAAGCAAACTCTGCTGGATCTCTGCCTCTACAATGAAAACCTGCACCTGCAAAGATCTCCCCTTAATCTCTACTATTTGTGATTAGATCTAACGGTCAATATTTTACTTCTCCCAAATAAACATGTGTGTTTCGCAAGATACTTGATATGCCTCGTGTTAGAGTGTGTGAAAGATAGAGAGTGAGTGAGAGAGAAGTTACAACTTATAGAGTGGGTTGATTCGTTAATGCTTTATGGCGATTTCTTACATCCAAACTTTGATCAGTCGTACGAACTGAAAAATAAGGGGGAAAAAAACTCATTTATTTGGTATAAGCTAAATTGAAGACTAAGGTTGGGGTACCAATCTGAACCTTCAATTCCACAACACAATATGAATGTTGTTTTCCTCTTTTTCTTAAGGTAGAACAAAAGTGTGAATCACATTTCACCACAAAACATCCATGCGCAAATGGCTTGGTTAACAAGTATGTTATGTGTGTGTGGCAGCATTTGACAGCTTGCCCTCGCAATTTTTACGGATAAGGGAATTAATCAAGGTAGAATTTCACAACAAGATGAAGGTTTATACAATAAAACACAAAATACAATGGACGGGTAATTCATTCCAAAATATTATTATAAATAAACTGATCAAATTATAAAGAGAAATATATATAAATACTGGAGTAGACAGGTAGCAGTACTCAGCTTAGCATTTTATACAAGATGTGTCCACTTCTTTTATTAAAATTTCCTCCATAATCAAGAGAAATAGTTATGCACTCTAATTTCTCTGCAAATGCTGCAGTGCACATTCCAAACAATCTGTATTTGTGAGTGGAACCAGATCAAACAAGAATGACCTGACCCCCCCTCACTAACTTTGAGTAAGGACTGTGTCCACGAATCTGTGTGTCCTATATATATCTCCGAACAATATCTAAAAAACAAATCCCAGTAAAATAGCATGCACATTTTGGAAAATTTGCAAGACTTCATTTGTGAGTGGTTCCATTAGTAGTATTCTCAAAATGCTAGTAATGTTTGCGGGTCTCTTAAATTTGCGACTTACAAGTTGGTTACAACCTTACGGATTTTGATTTTAAGTCTGATTAAGTATTTGAAGTGAATTAGAGGGCTTTACTTTTCATATTTACAATATTTTTCTAAATAAGTGTCTGTGAGAGTGAAATGATTAATCTATACGCATAAATATGATAAGTTAATAGATCCTATGATTGAAACTCCTAAATAACAAAACAACAATATTTCACAGCAAATTTATTAATTTGTTTGTAATAATTGATAAAAACCCAAACACAATGAGCAATCAACATAACATAACGCATCAAAATGGAAATGGCAATGAAAGTACATGGATCGTTTAGACGAGAAAACCCTAAAAATGGGAATGAAATCAAATGAGCTTGAAAGGAAGAGGCCAAGGAGTAGACCTGGGAACTTCAACCTTATCTTTGATTCGTTCGATCATTTGTTCTCTCTTCGGACGAGATTTCCCATACGATCCTTTGAATCTCTTCCCTTTCTTTGTCTTTTTATCACCGCGTCCGCATACTATTGGAGCTGCTACGCCGGCAGAAGAAGCACAAGGCGTCTCCGACGACGCTCCTCTTATCAACCACCGTGCAGCTACGGTGCACCGCTGCATCATACTAGCGCCACCACTCGCCATACACACACTTTTCTTCTTCTTCTTTTTTCTGTTGCTGCTCTCGCTTTGGTCGGCAACAACTACACAGTGGAAATTATATGGGCTGGGCCCATAATTAAATATACCCCCCCTATTTTTACTACGTTCACGCATTTTTCATTTTTTGGAGAATTATGCGCCATGTTTCAGACATGGGAGGAATTGTAGAAAGTTGGAACTTGTAATTGCTTGATTAAATTAGATATTTGAAAACACATAGAGAATGCGATTTTGTAAAATTATTGCTAGTTAAGATAGAAATGTTAATGAAATGAACATGATTTATGAAATGGTTAATAGATTGAATATGCGTCTATCAAAGAAATGCTATCTGTATCAAATGAATTGACTCACTGATCATATATTTGAATTTGACCAATATCACACCAAACATTTGAGGTCATTGAATCCTTTTCAAATATCATCCTAAGTTGAAGATTATTACCTAAAACTCTCTAGTCAAATCATTGCCAAAAATATTACTACAATCTCAGAATATTCATTAGCCCAAATCATTTGAACTAAAACTACGATAATTTAAATCTTAATCGTTCACTTCATAAAAAAAAATCATATCAATTTAGAAAAGTAATCATATGAATTTTATGATACATCTATCTATATAATAAAGTAAAAAAAAGTCGTATGATGTACAGTAGAAACTCTATAAATTAATAATGTCAGGATCGGAGAAATTTATTAATTTAAAGAGTTATTAATTTATCGATAAATTAATAATTATTAATTTAAAGAGTTTTTAAGTAATTATACAGTACATACCAAACAAAAAGGCAAATTAGTCTATGCCTCTTAAAATTACGTTGCAGCGAACCTTGAGACTCAACGTAAATTAGTAACTACTGTGTTCATATGCATTGGAAAAATACAATACAAAAATACAACACTTGAGCTATTAGATGCAATAAGAAAAGTTAGAGATGAGCTCCAAACAGACTTGAACTTTAAAGGAAAACAGACAACTACCGAATCATATTTCAATAGAGTGTAATATTTTTTTTTCTTCAGTTTCTATGAATTATTAATTTATGATTTTCTTGGGACCGAAAATTATAAATGGATCTCCCGAAAAATTATTATCTTATTATTTAACGAGTTTTTCAATTTTTTACATTGGCCCAAGTCGGGACTAGATAAATTTATTATTTTAGAGAGTTTATTAATTTACCGAGTATTAATTTAAAGAGTTTATACTATAGAACTATTTTTAAACTTTAAAGAGTAAATAGTCACTTTAGTCTCTGACTCTGCACCTCGTTGTTACATAGGTCTCTGACTCAGAATTAAATATAAAGAAGTCCCTGACTCTGCACTTCCGTTATCACTTTAGTCTTTGACGTTAAATAATTATGTTAAGTGTGTCACAAAGACTAAAGTGAAAGTAGAAAATGGTCACTTTAGTCCCTCAACCAAAAAGCAATATCCCCAATTTGAATCTCAAATCCCTTAATGTCATGCCTAAATCCCTATAAAAAGCAAATATCCAGAGTCAAGGACCTACGTGACAACGAGGTGCAGAGAGTCGGGGACTAAAGTGATTGTTTGCTCAAACTTTAAAAGGTTAATTAAACTTTAAAATGAAATTTGTAATTTTTAAATGATATAAAAAAAAGATATTCTTGCATGAACTCTCACCAAACACATCATTCATACACCTAATCAATAAAAGAATGACACATGTTATTAACTTTAAAAAAAGTGTGATTTTAATTAAGAAAATGGAAACATTGTGGGTGGTTATTGGAAAAAGGAAAGAGAAATATTAAAAATAATGAAAAAAAATCTGATATTAATTCTGTTTATTAGTTTAATAAGGTGTTATATTTTAATTGGTTAAGTGTTAGAGTTCACCTAAAAAAAATGGATTAATTAAAAGCTTAAAACCCTACTCTTCCTTGGTTGGGTTCCGAAAGTGTTTCGCTCTCAAATGGAGGATGATTCTGGGAAGGGAAGTACTTTAGTGATTGATCAAACCACCGAACAACTGATCGTCAGATGCATAGCTCCTGTTAAGAAGGACTTCCTTCGTCCTCCTCCCGATCGAACTACTACTTCCTCCTCTGCTCCCGTTCTCGCCAAAGAGAAGAAATCTAAACGCCAACTCAAACGCGAACGTCTTCAGGTACCCTGCTCTTGCTTATATTAGACAACTTATGAACAATGTCATAAGTGTATTGTATTGTATTCTGCAGGATAAAAAATCAACAAAAAACCTGTGTCCACAAATTGCCAAGTCAGGTGATGTTAATTCCTGTCCCTATCAAGAAAAGTGTCGTTTCAGCCATGATATTCAAGCATTCAAGGAACAGGTAGGTTTCTCATGTTATTACTGCATTCTCAATTTATATTTTTTTAATTTAAAATACTGTTAATTAACTAGGGTTTTTGGTTTGGACGAGTGCAGAAATTGGCTGATTTGGAGGGCGAATGCCCTTTTTTGAAATCTGAAGGGGCTTGCCCTTATGGATTATCGTGTAGATTTTTAAATACACACGAAGATGGCAAGCCTTTATCATCTTCTAATGGATTGAAGGGAAGGGGTGAAGTTAATTGTTTTAGCAAAGATGTTCAAAAGCTTTTATGGAAAAATAAGATGACTTTCCCCAAAACTGATGCCAAACTCAAAAGTCTTGGTCTCTTGGTATGTTACTTACTCTTTTTCTGTGGTTGAACTTATGTTATGCCTCTCATTTTCCTCACCGAATGTCATAATTGCTATGAAACACGGACACGTCGATAGTGACTACACATGCCAGTGTCGTGTTAGTGTTTCGGACACCAGACATGCCTTTGATGTAAAGTGTCATGAAGTGTCGGTGCTACATAGCATAAATGTTTGTATTTCTAGCGATTTTGCTGCCTACCTAGTAGTACACTAGAAAGATGCCAATGCGCTTGTAATTATTCATCAATATGCTACTGGTTTTTCTTTCTTAATTATTACTACTGTACTGAGATACAAGTTTAAAACACCTTTGTCAGTGTTCCTTTATTATCATTGCTCAAATTTCATCGATTGTGTGTGTGTGTTTTTAATATGGTCTTGATGTATATGTCAGTTCCTTTAAGAACTCAGTTTTAATTTCTTCATTCCACATTTGAATCAATCATTATTCAGAATAAGTCAAAAGGGAATGACATCAAAAATAAAGATGGTGGTGATAAATGTGTTCAGTCTGATGATAATGGTTCTTGTGCGGTTACATCTGAGTTGGAAAACAAAGACAATGGTGACAAACGCCATCAGTCTGATGATGACAGCTCTTGTGGGGTTCCTGCTGACTCAGATTCTAAGTTAGAACGCTCTGTAGAAGTTATAAAAGATGATGATGGCATTAAAAGAGAACTTGAACCTGATTTACCTTGTCCCCAAAAGAAAAGAAAAACCGCAGAAAATTGTGAAGATGAGGAGACAGTAAATGAAGGTCATAAAATCATCTTTTACTTTAGTGATTATAGTCTATGGTCAATATTTTTTCATTGTTTAATATTCCTTTGCATTCAATTCTAGTTGAACTTAGCTTCATATTGCTGAAACAGGTGTGAGCATTGATGACCAAATTGTGGACGAAAGCTACATAAGATCTGAACCAGAGGCAGGAACTGAAGTTATAACCCCAGAAACTGATCTAAGCTTGAAGTCACACTCACGTGAAAAGAAGCTTATTGATTTCAGGGAGAAGTTGTATCTTGCACCCTTGACCACTGTTGGAAATCTCCCTTTCCGGAGAGTTTGCAAAGTATTAGGAGCTGATATAACATGTGGTGAAATGGCAATGTGCACAAATCTTTTGGAGGTACATACATGAATTTTCTTCTAGTTCTCTTTATAATCCTGAGTATGATGTATATAGGGATGATCTAAATTCTAATAAACATCAGTATATTTTGATACCAATTTCAGGCAATTCCCACATAGTTTGGTATTTGTCTTTTTTCCCCTAAAATGAATTTATGAAGAGAGAGATAGTATATCCTCCATAGGTTTGAATCTTGAAACCTTAATATAGGAACCAATAATTTTGTTATAAACTTTTTCCAAACTCTGTTGTGGACTGATGATTTCTTATCAAGAATGGAACTTGATATTTTTCCTTCTCCCATCCTCTTTGTTTTGTTCTGCACAACTCTAACCTCATCCTTTCTTTTGCATTTTCTCTCAACATCTGAACAATCTATTTGTCATTTCAATTGTCGTAATTTTGCTTTTGTAATAGGGTCAAGCTTCAGAATGGGCATTGCTGAGACGCCATTCATCTGAAGATTTATTTGGTGTACAAATCTGTGGGGCACATCCAGATACTGTAGGGCGAGCTGTTGAACTAATAGAAAAGGAATGTATAGTAGATTTCATTGATATAAACATGGGTTGCCCTATTGACATTGTTGTGAATAAGGGTGCTGGATCAGCTCTTCTTACAAAACCAATGCGCATGCAAAGTGTTGTAGAAGTAGCTTCAGGCACAGTCGATATTCCAGTAACTATAAAGGTATTTTCCATGCTAAATGCAACAATAGGTCACAATGAAATTTGTATCGGATTCCATTTAGCATCTTGATAGCTTCCTATGTTCTGGAGCTTTGAACTTTCTTCATGCTAGACTAAGTCCTTTTACGTTTTCCAGGAAAAAAAATTCTTGTTATGCTTTTGAATTTCCGCAATATGCTTGATTAAGATATGTATGACCCATTTATCTATTGCACTAGGTACGGACAGCATATTTTGAAGGGAGGAATCGTATCGACTCTCTGATAGCAAACTTTAGCTCTTGGGGAGCTAGTGCAGTGACAATACATGGCAGGTCACGGCAACAGCGCTATAGCAAGCCTGCTGACTGGGATTACGTATATCAGTGTACCCGGAAAGCCCCTAATAATTTGCAAGTAGTGGGGAATGGAGATGTTTTTTCATTTGTAGACTGGAACAACCACAAAACTGAATGCCCTGAACTTGCCACATGCTTGATTGCCCGTGGCGCACTTATTAAAGTTAGTATTATCACCTTGGCTCAATCTCATTTTATGGAGTTTGTTGTTGAGTATTATATCTAATGCTAGTTGTCTTCATCAGGAGCAATATTGTTGCATGGCGTAGAACTTTATTTATTTTTGAATCGTCTAAACTTATGACTGCTGTGTGCAGCCCTGGATATTTACAGAGATAAAGGAACAGCGACATTGGGACATCAGTTCTGGCGAGCGATTAAATATTTTCAAAGATTTTGTGCATTTTGGTCTTCAACATTGGGGTTCAGATACAAAAGGTATATTTCATTGGTGCTGATGGAGTAGCTTTATTATATTCATAATTTAATATTTTAACTCTTGCTGTCGTTAAATTATTAGAAAAAATAGGTACTGCTGTTACCTCAAAACAAACACTAAACAGTTGTTAGTTGTACCTGTCTTGTGCCAATAATGAACGGTCCTTATGTAGATGCAACAAATTTGGTTCATATCTTTTTCTCTTTTTCCAAAGAATACGAAACATTGACGAGTGTCTAAGGGGGCTCTTGGACTAAGCATATAATTTGTGGGAGTATCTTGTAAGAGAGCTGAGTTTGCTCACAAGAAAATATACCTTCAATCTTTAACCATTTGCTAGAAAAAACAACATGAAACATCTTTTCTATCTTGTTTTTTTACTGTTGTGTAATTCATATATTATATGCTTATGCTGTGTTTTAGGGGTGGAGACTACCAGGCGGTTCTTGCTGGAATGGCTTAGCTACACTTGTAGGTACATACCTGTTGGTCTTTTGGATGTGGTTCCACAACAAATAAATTGGCGTCCACCATCTTACTATGGGCGGGATGACCTTGAGACACTGATGGCCTCCGACTCTGCAGCTGACTGGGTATGCAATTCCCTTTTATTTCCAGTTTTCTTGAGCATATTTAAACGTTGTGTTTTGGAGTTTCTCTTTCAAGTAAATATTATATGATCTATTAATTTTTTTAAAATGGAAGAAATAAAATGATAGATTGTCCTGACACTTACTCATTATATTTATTTTATAAACCTTGTATAAAATTAAGATTTTACCCTCTCTTAATCGAAATAAAGATTTCACTTTTCATTAAAAAAAATGAAGATTTTACCCTTTCTTCTCTTTTCATGCAAAACCCTCTATTCAAAGACAGCAGAAAATAGTTTTGTAGGATGTAGTTGGTAGGAAATGTGAATGATGAAGAGACTATTAGCACTTCATAATTATTAATATACATTTTCATTATAATCTAATATTATAATATCCTGGATTCCTGGTCCCATACTGTTAAACGATTCTTTTTATTATACACAGGTGCGATTATCAGAGATGTTACTTGGCAAAGTTCCAGATGGCTTTACTTTTGCACCAAAGCATAAATCAAATGCTTACGATAGAGCTGAAAATGGTTAATTCCGGAATTTGTTTTCAGTGCTGATTCTCGTGAATAATTTTCTTCTCAATCAACTGCTAATTCATTGTCTTGCATGCCGCCCGGTTAGTTGGAAAATGCTCAGGAGACATCTGTAACTGTCTTGTCGCTTTGTTTTGTTATTTGGAAGGGTTTTTCATAGTTGACCTTGACTTTTAAACCTTTCACTCGTCTACTCTAGGAAACAAAATATTTATTTAATAAACATCGACATTTGAAATGTAACCAATAATTGTTATTTTTAGAGTCATGCCAACTTTTGCATTCTCTGGTCAATTTGAATTTTCTAATTGCTGTATTTATTTATGGCGTTGAGCCTTTTCAACGTTTTCGTCTGTTTGAGTGAAACTTTAGTTGTCCTGAGATGGTGGGTTTGGGAGGATATGTGCTGGAACTTGGGTGGTGGTGAGTGAGTAGTGCCTCATGTGTCATGTCACGTTTGGTCAAAGCAAGTTAGTTTTGGGTCAACATAATATTTCCCGTTAAAGGATTAGCCACATTCTTATTCTGAGGCAGTACTTGGTAAGAAATCGCATAGTACTCGTGTACATGAATGTGGTCGAGGGGGCTTTCTGTGTCTTCATATTGCAACAGTATATAAAATAGTCAATAGCTGCGCGTTGCAATAAAAAACCAATCTGTTAGTTTGGTTTGGTTTGGTTAATACTAGTAGTGTCCAATTTTTTTGAAAAAGCAGTTATCATAATTACTTGAAAATTCGTAGTTATTATGATACTTTTTTTTTGAAGGAAGTTATTATGATACTTAACACTAATAAACAGTGAAATTGATAACAGGTCAATTTTTTTTGTTTTTTTTAATAACCTTCAAAGGAAGAACGTGCAATTGACTTTTGCCATTAATAAAACACTCAAATGTACGAGGAGAAACAAAAAAATAACAAAATTAATGTTATATCTTGTGTACCCTTAGTTTGACACATATATATAGTTGTATATTGAAAAAAGAAAAGGTAAAAAAGCAAAACCTTGTCATAATAATAGTAAGGCTTAATTGGACTTTTGGTCCCCTGAGTAATTTGTTGTTTTCATTTTGGTGTTATAACTCGTAAAATCAACGTTTTGGCCCCTCAAAAATGTCTCTGTTAGTCAAATTAGTCCCTAACTGTTAACTTTAACTTCAAATGCCTTAAGTGGAATAAAAACAATGTGGTCTGCCATAGACCTTATTAATTCTTTTAATTTTAACCATTCAATGTTTTTTTTATCAAAAAATGACTGTTAGATCATGAAGGTCTATTGTATTTTATGGTATGCCATCAATAGCTAATTTTTTTTCTCATTTCATCATCTCCTTCCTTCATCTTCTACCTCATCTTCATACCCTCTTCATCAAAAATTCAAAATCCAGAAGAAAAAAAATAGATTTATCACAAATAAAAAACATAACACTCAAAATCATGAATGGTTTCCAGATCTATCACATGTTTTAATCACAAACTCATACCCATAAATTTCCATATCTATCAACACAAACTTATAAATTCATTCAGATCATCCATCATAAACAATCGTAACACCATTTTTTCGAATCCCGACTATGCGTGACACTAACAAATCACTATAAATTGTGGTTTTTTTATGCTGTTGTTTGGATGTTTTTTTAAGGTTGTTATTGTTGGGGTTCTGTCTTGTTGTCGTGAAAATGAAGGAGGAAGAGAAGAGAGAAGGTTTTGTTTTCCATTCTTCTTCTTCACCGTTTTCATTTTCAGATCTCTTTTTTTTGTCCCCTAATTCATTCCTACTTCAACTTCTTCGATTTCAACAATAGACTAGATAACCCATTTTTTTTCTTCTTCTTAATAGGGGATTGAATTTGTTGCTTATTAGTGCAGTGAATATGAATCACACATATTCTTCTAGCACGCACTAGCCAGGTAGTTTCCATTTGTTGTTTTTATTTTTTTTACTTTTTAATTGCATTGGATTAGGGTAATTGGGATTAGGTTCAGATTTTGTTTCTACTTCTCAATTCACTCACCCATTCGAAATGATTTGTTCCAGCTAGGTCACAGGTTTTTTTTTTCTTCCTACAATAAAAAATTCCAGAAATTAATCATTTTTATGAGTTTTGTATGAATGTGGCGTTGAAGAAGATGAAGAAATGGAGAGAAGATATGAAAAGTGAAAAAAAAAATAGATGTTGAGAGTCCACTATTAAACACAATGGACATACAATTAAATGGTTAAAATCAAATCAAAAATTTTAGACATTAAAAAACTAACGGAGGGGATCAAATTGGCTAACGGAGCAAAACAAGATGGACCAAAACGTTGATTTTACAAGTTATAGGACTAGAATGAAAACAAGAAATTACCTAGGGAACTAAAAATCCAATTAAGCCTAATAGTAATAAAGCAAAACCTGAAGTTCCAAAAACAAAATATAAAATAAATCTCCCTAATCTTATATAAAATTTATCTAACTTGCAAAATAAGAAAATTCCAAATATGAGATCCTAAGATACGACCAACAAATATGTATTAAGAATTGGCCAGCTCCAGAATCCAAATTTCGGAATTAGCTGAAATAAAATATTGTAGTCAGATGATAGCTTCTCTAGACATTTATGTGTCCAGTGTCCACTACTAAGTTATACCTTGTATAATGTGGCGCCTATATACTACAAAATCAGACACAGAACAATTGTGATCAGACTCCAACAATCTTCATCTCTTTCTGATTTGGGCTAGCTGGAACCGATCCATTCAATTCACCATCCACAGAATCACCACCAATCCTCTTCTTAACTTTAAGTTCAGTAGGTTCAACAGGATAATTCCCAGTGAAACAAGCATAACAGAAATTAGAAGAATCGTCACCCAACAGCTTCTTCAAACTATCCATTGGCAGAAAAGCAAGTGAATCACAACCAATAAATTCCTTAATCTGAGCCACACTCATCCTATTAGATATCAACTCTTCAGAGCTAGGTGTATCCACACCATAATAACAAGACCCAATAATTGGTGGACATGCAATCCTCATGTGAACTTCTTTAGCACCAGCTTCTTTTAACAACCTCACAATTTTAGATGATGTTGTTCCCCTCACAATTGAATCATCAACAACCACAACCCTTTTCCCTTCAAGAACAGCACGAACCGGCGAAAGCTTCAACTTCACACCAAAATCTCTAATCTTCTGTGATGGTTCAATGAAAGTTCTTCCAACATAGTGTGACCTAATCAAACCCTGTTGAAATGGAACACCAGCTTTTGCAGCATAACCAAGTGCAGCAACAACACCAGAATCAGGAACAGCTATAACAACATCACAATCAACTGGACTCTCAGTAGCCAATATTTCACCAAACAATCTTCTTGATTCATAAACAGATTTCCCAAATACAACAGAATTGGGCAATGAAAAATAAATATGTTCAAAAATACATTGTTTTGGTTCTGGACGAGAAACAAGACAATGAGATTGAACACCACTTTTATCCACAACCACAATTTCACCAGGATAAACCTCTCTTTCATAAGTAGCTTCAATTAAATCAAGTGCACATGTTTCTGAAGCAAAAACAACAGAACCATTACTTCTTCTTCCCATAACCAAAGGTCGGAAACCGAAAGGATCTCTAACAGCAACAAGTTTATCTTCAGTAACAAACACAATTGAATAAGCACCTTTAACTTTTTCACAGGCTTCAACAATTCTCGCTATAAAAGGTCTATGATTTGAAGTTGCAATAAGATGAAGCAAAACTTCAGTATCGGAAGTAGTGTTAAAAATTGAACCAGATTCTTCAAGTTCATTTCTCAAGGAACGGTAATTGACAAAGTTACCGTTATGAGCAACACCAACGGAACCAAAACGGTAACCTGCAACAAAAGGTTGAACGTTTTTGAGCATGGATTGCCCTGCAGTTGAATAACGGACATGACCAATGGCTAAGTTTCCAGGTAATTGACGGAGTTTTGTGTAGTTGAAAACTTCGGAAACGAGGCCAACGCCGGTAATGGTTTGAAGGACTTTGTTATCGTTGACGGTAACGATACCAGCACCTTCTTGACCACGGTGTTGAAGTGCATGGAGAGCGAGGTAACAGAGACGAGAGGCTTCTGGGTCGCCGTAGATACCAACAACGCCGCATTCTTCACGAGGTTTTTCGTCGTCGTCATCATTAGCGGCGATGTTTGTGAATGGGAATGTGTTGTTAGGGTTGTTATTGGTGCGTGAAAGTGTTTTGTAGTTGTGAGAGTGAGAAAGTGAGGTTTTGGGGTTTGAGTTTGAGAGAAGAGTTTTGTTGTGGAAAAAACAATTGTTGGTGGTTGAATGGTTGAAAGAGGAAGAAGAAGAAGAAGAAAAAGAGAGTTTAGGTTTGGTGAGGGAAGAGGAAGAGAGGGTAGAGAGATTTGATGCTGCCATTGTATTGTAACAAAAGCAGGGTTCACATAACAGAGGCGCGCAATATATAACAAGGATTTAGGTTTTGTTGCTTGCAACTTGGGCTAGTCACCATTTCGGTATTTTCTCTACTATGATATGATTTTTTTTAGTGGTCAATGATTTTCTCTTTTCTAATTCTAATCTAATATTAAAGATTCTCTTCATATATATTTTTTGTCACCTTTTGTCTTTTTAGAGGAAAGGTTTTTTTTTTCAAATATGAGAATTGTCTTTGACCATAATTTTTGATCCAAAATCATCCATTTGTATCTTTTTTCCTCTTTCTTTCAATCCAAATAAGTGATTTTCACATATATCGAGTTTTTTCTTCTGTATTTTTTCGTGATTTCGTCGTCTGAGTGCGGCGTTGTGTTGTTCGTCGTCTTGTGCAACATTGTTTGATTTCGCGTTTGGTTCATATTGAAAGATCAGCTTCAATTAATTGCAGATTCATTCAATCAATGATTTGACGTCAACGTTGCAGATCCGGAAGCATGAGTATTCTGGTGATTTAGATTTTATCATATTATTTGTAGGCATTTTGTCGTTGTATGCTATTAACTTGGGTGTTGTGGATTTGTTCGTAGATTCATCATTTATGTTTTTAGCGATGTTGATTGATCATACTATTGTATCTGATGTATTCAATTTGAATGAATGATTATCATTTTATTTTTATAAAAAAAAAAAAAGAGAAATCATTAATAGTATTTAAATAATGGAGTCAACGATTTCTCAATTGCCGAGGAACAATGTAAGGATATTTGAAAGCCGAAACAACCAACTAAGAGTCACATTCCAACAAAAATCTCTTCTTTCTCTAGAATAAGCAATTTCAATGGACGTCCTTGCACGGATAAGCAATTTCAATAGAAGTCAAATTACCATAAAAAATCTCAAAAATATTTAAGAAATTAATCACAGACTAAAAAAATCAATGATCAGTCTAAAAGTGTACGAAGTTACCACCAATAACCTTACCATTTTAAACTATCAACAATAATAAACTACCTTTAACACCATACTAGATACTAGATATGATACGGTAAACAACGTAAGCAAACCTTATGAGACCATTGAGGATTAGAGTTAACAAGATCCCAATAAAGATCGATGCCCCAAACCACCCTAAGGAGGAGGAAAACAAATTCTATGTCAAACAACAGTCACTAACTTCTTGACATTGACATTCCAACCAAATAAAATTTCTCATCAATTTATCAACCTAAATACTCCCTCCGGACGTTATTATAAGAAACAATTGACTTTTTAGGTTCATTGTGTAAATGATGTGTCTAGTTTATATTTGTAGTAGGGATGTCAATGGGTACTTATGGGTACGGATAGTATGATACCCGTCCCCGCCCCATTTGATAAATATTATACTCGTGCCCGCCCTGTACCCTCGTGGGTACGCACTATGCGGGTACCCGCGGGTATCGAGGTATCCATGGGTATTCATTGGTACCCATAGGTTTTTTAATTAATTTAGAGCAAATGGTCACTTTAGTCCCTAACTCTGCATCTCGCTGTCACATAGGTCCCTAACTCAGGATTAAATACAAAGAAGTCTCTGACTCTGCACTTCCGTTATCACTTCAGTCTCTGGCGTTGAGTAATTCTGTTAAGTGTGTCACAGGGACTAAAGTGAAAGTAGAAAACAGTCACTTTAGTCCCTAGACCAAAAATCAATATCCCCAATTTGAATTTCAAATCCCTAAATCCTTAAATGCCATCCTTAAATCCCTAAAAAAAAAATATACTAATATGTAACTTTTTTCTCTTGTTAAAAAAAATGTGACTTTTTTCTAAACATCGTAGACTTTTTTTTTTCTTCTTCAGATATCTTGTATATTGTATGTTTTATAAATTGTATTGAAAGTTTTATGTGTTTTTTTTATGCTTAACGGTAAAACTTTGTCCACGGTATTAAACAACCAATTGTGTAAAAAAAAAAATAATGTTGATATTATTAATCTCTATTTTTTTTATTTTAAATAAAAGAACACTATATTTTGACCCAAAAACACATTATTAAACAACCAATTGTGTAACAAAAAAATAATAATGTTGATATTATTAATCTCTATTTTTTAATTTTAAATAAAAGAACGCTATATTTTGACAAAAAAAATGTTATATTAATATTGTCAAATAAGATAATATATTAGGGGTTTGAGATTTTCAATTGAAGGGATTTAGGGATGACAATTAGGGATTTGAGATTTAGGGATTTGAGATTCAAGTTGGGGATAATGATTTTTGGTTCAAGGACTAAAGTGACCATTTTCTACTTTCACTTTAGTCCCTGTGACACACTTAACAGGATTATTTAACGTCAGAGACTAAAGTGATAACGGAAGTGCAGAGTCAGGGACTTCTTTGTATTTAATCCTGAGTCAGGGACCTATGTGACAGCGAGGTGCAGAGTCAAGGAATAAAGTGACTATTTGCTCATTAATTTATTTTTTTTTTGAAGAATTTTTTAATTTTTTTTTTATTACAAATAATAACTTTTTTTAATTACCAAAACACTTCAACTTTTAAACATCCATACATAATCCATTCAAAATTTCATTAATCATACATAATCCATATGATATATTTTATGATGTTAATAAAGTAAGAGCGATGAACTTAATAAGATGAATCTAAAAAATTAAAAATAAAAATAAGTTATTAATGAGGAATTTTAAGTGGGCAGTAAAATTTCCTTCAATAAGGTAACAACTTTAAGTAATAAAACAAGATATATAAAGATATTTTAGTAATTTACTTAATTTATTATCGGGTATGGGTACCCGTGGGTATGGATAGAATCAAATCCGTGTCTGTATCCATATAATAATGGGTAGTCAAATACCCGTTTATTATAGACGTGGATACCCGTTTAGCTACCCGCCCCGTGCCGGTGACGGATTTTACTCACGGGTACCCGTGGGCATGAGTTTTTTTGCCACCCTTAATTTGTACCGAGATACATTAATTATTCAATGAAGTTAAAAAATCAATTGTTTATAACAAGGAGAAGAGGAAGTATAAAGAAAAAAAAACAATGTTGGAAAAAAAGATGGAGGTAGTCTTGCGCATGAGATTAAGAATTTAATACAGCAATATGAAAATCTACTAGAACTCTACCCACACCTTCCTAATAGGATTTGTATCACCTAGAGTTGTTCAAATCGTGCATTCACACAATGATCATATTGATGACCGTTGGATTGAGAATAAAAACTTGAATTCTATATTGTCGGACCTCAATTCAATGATAACTACGTAAATGTAGGATTATGAGAAATCATGGAATCCAAATTCCTGCTAACATGAGAAACACCAATATTGGGAATCTCGCTTTGTAGATGAAACTGACCGCTGACTTTGTATCCGAATTCTCAAGTTTTCTTTGAGGTTTAAATTGAAAACATGAAAGGAGCTGTCCCTTTTGGCTGGATTGGATTCTTTGAACATTATTCCTTTTTTCCACTCATGCTTTCAAGCCACGTTGCAAGTTGGGTTGGGCATCCAAATATCTAACCCATTGGCTGGGAATTTATTTGAAAATGGAATTGACCAATTTTCTATTCCTTTCATAATTTGCACACCTTTCATGGAAAAGAGAATTAATCATATTCCATCAACTAAGTAAGAATGTAACTCACGACAAGCTTGTCTTTTTATTTTCTTTGAGAAACTAAATTATTCACCAAAATTGATATTAGGATAATCAAACTTGAGATTTTAAGGTTTCAATTTAACATCATTAATTCAATTTAAGTGAGTTTATGACAAGTTTGTCTTAAAGCATGTGATCGAAACCTAACTGCACATAAAAACATAAAAAGTCTTAAATGCACTTTTTAGTTCTCTTATTTATTTATAAATGAAATTTTGATCTCCTTAATTTAAAAATCATTTTTCAGTCTTTCGATTTATATTTTTTAACTTTGGACTCATTTTAATTTTGGATCATTTTCTATGATATAAAACTGCAATCGAATATGCAATTTAGCAAAATACGGGCAATAAACTATGCCGCGTCAAATAAATGTGCTACATCTTAACAAATTAGACGAGAATCCAAATTTCAGAAAAAGTTAAATTGAAACCAAAAAATTGGTTTTAAAAATAGGAAGACCAAAACTTAAGTTTAAAAAAAAAATAGATGAACCAAAATTGAATTTAAGCCAAACAAAATTATATTTAATGGGATGAAACTAAATTAATGTTACTAATTAGTTATTCTATTTTTTACGGGAATTAATTATTCTGATTTGATAATCTAGGCGTTTAGAACTAAAATATTTGTGTTAAACTAAGAACAGTATATAAAAATGTAATAAGGCCTAGGTTAGATGACGTGTTATAAGAGATTCCTTGTATGTGTTTGTGAATTAATCTATCGTTATAATAGTAAGAATCCTTTATTCTTAATGCTTATTACGGATTGCTATTACTAAACCTAATATTTTCCCTCTAATGAACTGCATTAACTACTGATTTTGAAGCCCTAGCTTTTATCCCTCCAAAATGCCTAATATTTGAATTTCAAATTTTACCATGTGTTATAATATTGGCTATTTTTGTGGTTTACCGTGTTACAATAACCTTTGGGTTTCCTTGCATCTATATTTTCAAATTCTGTATGCTTGGTATCCTAACTACAATTAATGCATTCCATTGATGTACCACATGGAAAATATGCAACTTTAAACTCTGCACACTTATATCTTCCAGACGCCTGTATATATAGAGAGATGCATGGAATATGTAGAATGCATCCTGACCTATATTCAACTTCCTTTACTGCCTCTTAATCTCGACGCTTTTTTGAATCTCCCATGGCTAGACGTAACATTGAGATGTTGCTGTCGTTTCATTGCTTGCTTGGTATGATTTTTCCCAATTGTTTTTGTTTTATAGCAACATATCCCCTCACGTCTGATTGTTGTTTCCTTCTGTTCATGTCTTAGGTCCTTTCATTGCTTGCTGGTTGTTTCGAGCAGGCCCTGAATTGTCTTGGCGCTGGAGTTCTGTTGTTTTGTTTCGGCTGCAGCCTCTTTTCTCAAGAGGTTGTGTGCTTTAATATACTTTTGCTTTAACCCAGCAGCACCGTTTTCTAATCTAGCCGGCATATTACGTAATCCCAACATATATAATTGGCCATTGGCATAAAACTTTTTCATCAATAAAATCCAGAAATGAATTGGTCTGTGCAATTATATTACCTATGTGTTATCCCTCTAATGATATTTGAG
>Ga0315914_1002281_pt1 | contig 29388 bp, 15 predicted proteins | sample MpolenodulesMG_FD_203920 | JGI IMG/M metagenome (GOLD analysis project Ga0315914, IMG submission 203920) | Medicago polymorpha root nodule microbial communities from Los Angeles, California, United States - elongated nodules | ecosystem: Host-associated > Plants > Roots > Nodule | place: USA...
TCCTACACACTATGTAACCATTGTACAGTATCTTTTTTGATATGCTCTAGAACCTAATTTGATATTCCCATTGCACAGCAACACGTGTCCAAAAAAAAAAAAAGGTCTTGCAATGTACCGTAAGAGACCTATTATAGTCTCGCACGGTAAAACCCATTGTAAAAAAATAAAATTAAACCCTCTAAAAAAAAACATCAATTGAAAAATAAAAAACCCCAAATATGTACCTCTCTTAAACCCTAGTTTTAACATATCATTCAAATTGCTGCAAATACCACGGAAATTGACTGTCTCTGCTTCCTCGATTCACTTCCTCTTTTCTCTTCGGCATTACTGCATTGTGAATTTTGGCTTCCGCTTTCTAAGGTATTTGATTTTCATGGTGCTATGTTATTATGTTTTTGTGGGAATTTCATTTTATGCTGATCTGTGTTTTATATATTCTTCATAAAGATTTTGGTATTAGAAAAAGTTCATATTTTACTGTTTGGAAATTTTTGGGATATTATTGTGAACTATTTTGATGCTTTTTGGATGATGTAAATGTTAGTTGTTTAATAGATTGGGTCTTATTTGAATTGGTTCAATTTAATTTCCTGATACCAAACACCCCCCACATGATTATCCGAAAATTAAGTTTCAGTTTACTTGTTAGCTGAGGCACAAACACCAGATATGACACTGACACTGAGATGTAGGCATTGATAATAAAATACGAAAATAGAAGTGATTGAATGTATAGTTGAATACAATGGACTTGAGGGTGTTGCATATAATATTTAATTTGGAGGTAGAATTGAAATAAAATAATTAATTTTATTTTGAAAACATAAAGTGATACTTATTTTGGGACAATTTGTTTTGGTAATGTGACACGTAATATGAGACAGAGGGAGTATTATATTGCTTTCTATCTGTATCAGAAATTTAGAATTAGAATTATAATGTGGTTGCATAATCAGAGATGGAGAGATTCTTTTCCTAGGGCAACTGAAAAAATATGTTTGACAAAATGGCTTGGAGTAAAAAATGACCTTTCTTTTGAAGTCAATGGGCTCATAGTCTATCAGTTGCCATTTGGGGGGTTGTTTGATTTTGTTTTCATCTTCTTGAAACCAGAATTTGCTTGGAAGGTGACATTTAGTTGTGGCATTTTGCCATACCAGGTAGTAATGGCTTGTAGAATTCGGGAGCTGCTTTACAGTGGAAATCATTTTAGAACCAAAAAGACTGCAGCTCTTTGTCTGAGCTCAATGCTTTATCACTCTTCACAATATGTTTACGACATGCAATGGTATCGGAGTGAGTTTCCAAAGATAATAAAGTTGACCCAATCGCTTGCAAATGTGGATACAATTCATGGAAGACTTGTTGATGTAAATAGTAATTCAACTATTTTTGATGATCATATTGAGAATGAAATGCATACGTTCAAGTCTCTTGTCCGAGTGTTTATCGGGTGTCCATTTGTTCAGGACAAAATGAGACGTGTTTTGGCCTCCAACACAAATACGCAACATGATACATTTACCCCTTTCAGTAAAACAACCGAAAGAGAACCTAGGGTGATTGATTCACTGACTAAGGTGAGCAATTTTCTTGATGTTTCTGCTCAACAGAGGAAGGTGGTTCGTTTCAAAGTATGCCCACAGGTTACGCAGCATCATATATGGACCGGTGCACTTAAAGAAACACTGAATAATTTTGCAGTTGATTTGGATTATTTGGCTTCTCAGGGCTCAAATGAAGGTACTACATTGGGTCAGCAAATTATTCACAGCTGCTTGAAGTTTCTGACAGAAACTGCCAGTTTTTCTGACGCCGACTCATCATCATGGATGAAGTTTGCACCTTCAAAAATTGTTAATTCTTCTGATTCCCAGAAATGGGAAGATGTTCTTGCGATGTTCAATGACCTGATTAAATGCTGTAAAAGCGAAACAAGATTAAAGTCACATGTCGCTAAGGTTGAGGTCATGAAGGAGGGACTTTTACACATCAAGGATATTACAATCGATAACAGTATTGCTTACAAGGATGCTAGATATCTACAAATCCTGGTGCAGAAGAAGCTTTCAAAAACGTTGGGCCACTCATCTGGTTGCTTATTCACATTATTACAGTATTACCTCTATGGAAGAGTAACCGATATTGAAGTAGATCTGTGTGGTGGGATTTATAAAAATGGAAATGATAGCAGGTTTTGCTTGTCTATGGGAAGAATTTTGACTTCAGATAGTGAGAGGATGGTTGGGCGTGGTGTGAAGCAGTTGGATCGAGCGCTTGGGCTTTTCAAGTTTGTATGGGAAACAGCTGGAATGAAAGGGCATTTGGACTTACGAGGCCATTTGTGGTGTGTTGGAGCAGACAATAGAGTTCTTAGATATAGAGGGAACATGTATTTTTTGCACGGCGTATGCCTGTGACCAGTGATTGCATTGCAATACCATCTTATTTTACACTGGATTGAATTAGTTATCAGTTAGCGGTGCCAATGGCAACTCAAATTCAGGATCTTCATTTGATATTAATTTGTTTTAAAGAACCAATTGTTCTCCCCTGATTTTAGAGGAAACTAGGTAACAAATGTGGTTGTCTTTGACAAATGAGATAATGTGAAATTGGGGAAAAGTATTTTGCTGGCAACAGAAGCAATAAAAAATTATTTCTCAATTTTTATATGATAATTTCTACCTCATTCATTTGTGTATTCTCTTTTTGTTTGTATCTTTATGCTCCTTGACTTTTCTTTTTTCTTTTTGACTTGATACTTATGCCTAAAACCGATGGTGATTATGTGTCGAGACCATAACATTAGTAACTTATTAACCATGAAAGTCGTCAATTTTGGATATATATATTTTTTAATTTTGAGCATTTATCTGTATTATAAATTGTGAATCTTGTATGCCTAATCTTCAGTATAGTGGGCATTCTACTATAACATATTTTGGGGTTTGCTTCTTCGTGTTGCTACCCGGGACTGACAGGTGACACCCATGGTATTCATAATTTTGGTATGGTGGCCACCCCACTTACTTTTTCTTGGCTAATTGCTTCATGTTAAACTATCTAGGATTGGCAACTTTGTTTGATACGCAGTAGTTTTCCCTTTGTACTTTTATTCATATAGTTTCTCTAAACGTGTGCAGTTGTAGGAATGGTGGGTTTATCTCTAGGAGAACAACATTTCATCCAAGGTGGCATCGCTCAGGATCTTCGGTGTGATGGTAGAAAGAGATTAACTTATCGACCAATCCATGTTGAAACTGGAGTTATTCCTCAGGTAATGCTTTGATGACTTGGCACTTGCAAGGGTATCTGAATGATTTGACCCCAGCCAGCTGAATTTTTCTTTATTCAAATAGTTTTAATTCGTACATTTGATGACCTTAGGCAAATGGTTCGGCAAGAGTAAAAATTGGTGCTACAGAGGTCATTGCCAGTGTGAAGGTTTGTTAAAATGTTGGAATTGATCTCTTCTTTCATAACTCATACCTTACTCTAGTTTAATGGTACAATTGCTTTTTTATTTTACTTAAAATCACGTTCGTTTTTCTACTGATCATACTATATTGGCTACACAAGTGCAGGCTGAACTTGGAAGACCAAGCTCAATGCAACCTGACAAAGGGAAAGTCTTCATATACATTGATTGTAGTTCAACTGCAGAGCCTGCTTTTGAGGTTGCATGTCTTGCTTCCCTTTATCTAGTGAAGCCAATCAAATATTCTGGTTTACTTCATGTTATATAAGTATCTTAAATAGGGATGGAAATGAGTTGGGATGAGTCAAACTTGGTTCAACATGACTCAATAAGAACAAGGTCAACTCAAAGCTTGACTCGAGTTCAACAGGAACTTATTTTTTTTCATCGATAAGTGATAGACTCTCGTCAATCATAGTGTTTTCCAGTATTATCAAAAAGTGGCCATGCTAGTGCAATGATGGTACAGTGTCAGTTATTTACAAGCCACCATATACATGCTATGGTGCGGTGCACAATGGCGGCTGCCATTCTCATGGCACCAACAGCAGAAATATCATTTGATTTGAGACTTCCAGTAGCTAGCCTATTGCTCTTCACTTTGGCCGGTCAAACTCTTCAGCGACTGAACTCAGCTGATTAGCCACCTTCCATTACTGCCAAACTTCTTTGGCGCTGTCGCATCTCCGGTCACCCTCTCCACCACCTTCCATTCTATGACAATGTTCCCTTTTAAGTGAACAAACATTTTATTTTATTTTTTTCTTTTCTGGCAACTTCTTTTGTTCTCCTTGTTCTGTTCTTTCACTTGTTTTGTTCCCTTTCAAATATGGCACCACACCATATTTGTTACTTTTATAGACACCATCCATCTGCCATAAACCGCAATACTTTTGCAGCAGATTTTTGCTCGTCACCATGAACAGCCTTCTGCCACAAATAACAGTTGTGTTCTCTATTAATTATTGTGTTATTTATCGTTCTTATTTTTAAATACCTTTTAGTGCTTCAATATAATTAGTTTTATTTGGTGTTCTATATCTTTTGTATATGTTTATAGGGAAGAGGGGGTGAAGAGTTGTCAGCAGAACTTTCAACTGCTCTTCAACGATGTCTCTTGGGTGCTAAAAGTGGAGCGGGTATATCTTTCTCCTAACATGAAGATCGTGCTCACTCATACTTCTCTTCCAATGCTCTTATTTCTTTTCAATTTTATATTTATTGCTGTTGAGCCATACTCTTTTTTTCCCTGCCAGGTGCTGGAATCGATCGCACTTCTCTAGTTGTTGTCGAAGGAAAAATTTGTTGGGATCTTTATATTGATGGACTTGTTGTCAGTTCAGATGGAAATTTGTTAGACGCTCTAGGTGCTGCCATCAAGGTACAACTTAAAATGAATATAAAATGATATGCTATAAATGCTTGAAAAAGATGAGGATAATGGATTCTTGGCTATAAAATGAGGATAGCAGTTCAGACACAAGGGATCATCCTTTTATGACATTGTGAATATGTTTACTTTCCAATTTGTCGTCTTGATTATATTTTCACTGTTGATGATACAAACATGATATTGGGCTGTTTAAAAGATGTTAACTAAGATCTCCCCCTCCTTTTTTAAATAGGAATTTTATGAAATGGTTTGAAGTTACCTGAAACTTGTGGTCTTCTCTAATTGTTTCATTATGCTACAGCTGAAAACGTTCTAGTTGTTTCTAGTTGTTTTCTTTTTAAAATATCCCAGACGATCTTGCAATTTGTTAAATGGAGGTTTTTGCTCATGGATTTGCTATATTATATTACCATGAAGTTTAGAATATAAAGATATTTTTAGGATAAGATTGTGTTTGGAAGAGTTTATTTACAACTTATTTGAATTTATATTATAAAAGAGCATTTGTGCAAGTGCTAGGGGGAACTTATAAAAAATAACTTATGTTCATCAGTTGTTTTTAGCTTATTCCAACTACCTTTTAGCTTATGAAAACAAAAAAGTTAACTTCATTAATTTCCTCTTTGATAAAAAAAAAAAACTTATAGATAAATGCGTATATGATTAACACTTATTCAACAAGCACTTTTTTAAGTTGTTTAACAAAAGCAACCTTAACTGGAAAGGCCCTAACATATGGTTCTTGTTATTCTTTTAGGCTGCTTTGAGCAATACCGGTATTCCAAGCGTCAAAGTTACTGCTGATGCATCAAGTGACGAGCAACCAGAAGTTGACGTAAGTGACGAGGAGTTTCTGCAGTTTGACACATCTGGAGTCCCTGTGATAATTACACTGACTAAGGTAACATACTTATGCTATCTTGTGTTCTAAGATTGACAATATTTTGTGAATTTCATACAATCTCTATTTCCTAGATTGGGAGGCACTATATTGTGGATGCCACGCCTGAAGAGGAATCACAAATGAGCTCTGCAGTTTCTATCTCTGTTAACAGGAAAGGGCACATCTGTGGTATAACCAAACGAGGAGGTGCAGGGTTGGATCCAAGTGTCATTCTTGATATGGTATCTGTGGCTAAGCATGTAAGCGAGCAGTTAATGAATAAGTTGGATTCAGAAATAACTTCTGCTGAAGCTGAAGACGAGTCATGATGTAGATATTAGTGATCACTAGGATGTGTTGTACACTAATATATTCAGTCATTGACTTGGACAAAATTTGTAATTTGGTAGTTCTTGCTAAGTATGTGTACACTATAGATATTAGAGATGGTTGTTTGATGCCATGAAGATTTTAAATTGTGGTAGAGAGTGATGCATTTTTGGTACCCACTAACTGAAATGTAACGTTCTTGTATGACATGCACTTCGTGATGAAATTAGTACATTTTAAGGTTACATAAGTTCTCAAGTAGGAAAATTAATTTTGAACTTGTAGGAAAATGACGATATTGGGGGGTTTTGTCAAACACAAGGCAAGTTTTAATTAGATTAAATTTAAAATGTACATCATTTGATGAGTAAAAATAATATACAGATAAATCGTTTGAAAATGACAATAAATAGATAAGTTACAATATTTTGAGAAGCCAAAAATAAAGACTGTTTTGTATCTGCTATTTTTTTGTCAATAACTATTTGATATTTACTTCCCTAAAAAAAAACTATTTGATATTTACTTGAATATTTTTCTTTTTACTCGTAAATATACTTTTTCCCCTTTGAAATACTAATTTGATAAAAAAGAAAGTTGAATATAATAACATTTTAGGCCCCTTTTTCTTAAGCCATGTAGTGATTGCTTATTTTTTTTGTTTTGAACACTTAATTTTTACAAGTATTTTTGTTTTTCAACATATTGATATATCACGGGGAAAATAAAGAAAAATCTGGTGCACAAAAAACAAAAGAAATAGGTGTGAACATGGGACTTGGCATGAAAGTGAAATAATGATATAGTATAGTACAATAAGATGAATAGTGGGCAGTGGAAGACAATAAAAATGAAAAACTTAATTGCAAAGAGTTGACTGATGTCGACCTATCCACAATTTACACCAAAAGTGCATGTCTTGCTCTCACTTATGATTATGAAAATCTTGGTTGCTTCACCTTCTTTTACTTCTTACTGTGCTTGCTTTCACTTCAAATCTTCTTCATGTTCTCTTCCTTACTAGTTGTTCAATTATTTCTGCTTCATTAATAGCAACAAAAAAGAGAGAAGGAGAAGATTCTAATCAGTGTTTGTCTGATAGTAAGTCCTGCTTACCATAATCTGCAACTTTAACTTACAGTTGATTCTCACTAACTATCACCATTTATTGTTTTGTGAATGATTTTGATTTAGCAAATCTGGGATAATCTAGCTAGTTTTTTTTTGGATATGCAAATGTTACTATATTGGCTGTTATGATATTGTTTGAATCTCGATCATTTAATTCTATCATTAGCCACTGGTAGAATGCTTGAAAGACTGCTTGTTGCTTGGGACTCAGCAATGATTCTAAGCGAATTATTATTTCCTAATTAATTATTTTGTATTTCAGATGACATCAGTCCTTTCTGAATGCTTCAAAGTTATTGCGGAAAAATTTCTGGATCTGACAATAGGCGAAGCACGTTACCTATGTTGTTTCAAGACCATAGTTGAAGAGCATGAAAGGGAAAAGTGCAAGCTGAGAGCAAAAAGGAAAGGTGTACAAGAAAATGTGAATGTGGCAAAGAATAGAGCTGAGGAGATAGTGAATGATGTTACAGTTTGGATCCAAAATGCTGACAATATTATCGATGAAAACACTGAAACAAAAAGGACTTGTTTTTTCGGATGGTGTCCAAATTGTATGTGGCAATACCAAAGAGGCAAAAAACTAGCGTTAAAGACGTTGGAGATTGCAGAACTTAAGGGACTTAACTTTGAAAGTGTTGGCCGTGCCGGTAAGCTTCCTGGTGTGGAGTATCATTCTTCACAAGATTTTATTGAATTTGAGAGCAGAAGCTCCCAACATAAACAACTTTTGGATGCAATAAAAGATGACCAAAACTTTATGGTTGGATTGCATGGTATGGGAGGGACTGGTAAGACAACATTGGTGCAAAGAGTTGGTAATGAAGTCAAAAGATCAAACCTATTTGATGAAGTCATCTTTACTACAGTGTCACATGCCCCTGATATCAGAAAGATTCAAGATAACATTGCTGTTCCTTTAGGTTTGAAACTTGAAGAAGGAGACCAGTTGCAAAGGGCCAAAAAACTATGGTCGAGATTAATGAATGGGGAAAGGATACTTGTAATATTGGATGATGTTTGGGAGGAGCTAAAGTTTGAGGATATCGGTATCCCCTCTGGTAACAATCACAATGGTTGTAGAGTTTTGCTTACTTCACGCAAGATGAGTGTATGCAATTCAATGAGCTGCCAAAGCACGATTGAGCTAGAGCTCTTATCTGAGGAAGATGCAAAGATTCTTTTTGAAAAGCATACTGGATTAAGGGACGACTCGTCGAAAAGTTTGAAAAAATTGGCACAGCAAATTGCGAATGAATGTAAAAGATCACCTGTCGCGATTACAGCTATAGCAAAAAGTTTGAAGCACCAGCCTCTGGAACTTTGGAAGGCAGCTTTTAAAAGCTTGAAAGAATTTAAACAAATCCGCAATGTTGATGAAGATTTGAAGATCTATAAATGCTTTCAGGTGCAAAAATTTTAACCAATGTATCTTACCATTATGTGGAATCAGCTACATGAATCAAACAATGCCATAATGTTTTTACTCCAAATTCTTGTTGATGATTTCAGGTAAGCTATGAAAATCTTAAGGATGAAAAGGCCAAGAAACTCTTCTTGTTATGTTCTCTATTCCCTGAAGATTATGAAATTCGTGTGGAAGATTTAACCAGATTTGGGAAAGGATTAGGCATATTTGGAGACGTTGACTCGTATGAAGCAGCAAGGATAGAAATGCTTACAGCGAAAAGGAAACTCCTAGATGCTTGTTTATTGTTGAAAGGTCAGGAAGGACGTGTCAAAATGCATGATCTGGTACGTGATGCGGCACATTGGATTAAAAACTATGAGATTCAGGTGATTATGGGATGCAAAATTCATGCAACAGCAAAAAAAGGTACCATGACATATTTGTATTGCCACGATGTAAAAAGATTTTCCCCCCTTCTGAATCAGTTGGATTGCACCAAACTTAAGATTCTGATAATACTTTGCTTAGACAAAGACGGTGTTGTGGAAATGCCACAAGCATTTTTTGAAGGAACTAAAGGTCTAGAAGTTTTGGCTATAGCCAAGGCCGAAAACATTAGGGGAAAGCCGAGTCTAGTTTTGCCACGATCAATTGAATTCTTAAAAAACATCCACACTCTATGCTTGAGAGGTTTTAATTTTGGTGATATCTCTATTCTGCTAAAACTAGAAATACTCGAGACTCTTGAGTTGAGTGATTGCTCAATCATTAGACTTCCCAAAGGGATGGTGAAACTAGAGAAGTTGAGATTATTGAGTTTGACATGTTGTGTAATTGATAAGAATCCATTTGAAGTGATTGGAAAACTTTCTCAACTAGAAGAATTGTACGTCATGCGAAGTCCGGACAGATTCAAATGGAGATTTGACAAAGAAGTTGTTGCTACCATTTTTGACAAATACAACATTATCCCGACATTGCAGAGGTACCATATACAGATAGGGCACGATTTGGGATTATATCATTCAGTGGATGACTCCATATCTAGAGCTTTGTCTATTGAATATTTTGACCCCACTTCAAATGCAACAATTAAGGACCTGGTGGAAAGAGCAGAGATTCTTCATTTGAAGAGGATTCAAGGAGATTATACAACTGTAACACCGCAACTAGTTGAAGCAATAGGAGGAGAAATGAATGACATGATCCATCTCAAGCTTGAGATTTGTTCTAAGATAGAATGCCTCATTGATACTAATAACTTTTCATCTTCCATTGGAAGCATATTCTCTAAGTTGGTTAGGATAGAGGTTAGAAGCATGGAAAATTTGAAAGAACTGTGCCATGGTCCACCTCCGTCTGACTTCTTTGGTAACATGCAAGAGATGAGTATCCATTTATGTCACCAGTTGCATGGAAGATTATTTGAAGGAAACTTGAACCTTGGTAGAATTAAGGTTCTTCAAGTTGAATATTGTCGCATGTTAACGTCTATGTTCACGCCTTCCACGGCTGCAAGTCTTGTCCTATTGGAAGAACTGATAATAGAAGGTTGCAAGGAACTGAGAAACATAATAGCATACGAGGAGGAAGAAGAAAACATACAAGAGCATATAGTTCAGCATGATGATAATGATCAAAAAGTTTATGGCTCAATTTTTCCAAAGTTGAAAACTTTTGACTTGATAATGTGTGACCAATTAGAATTTACAATCACAGAATGTGTCACAAGCAGTCCTTCTAACTGCCTTTTGAGACAGTCACTGATCCTGCGCCATGTTAGAGAGATAAGGCTCAAAAACTGTTTAAAAATAAAAGTTCTGTTCAGTCTATCGGTTGCTCGAACAATGTTGTTGGAAGAATTGAGAATTAAGGAATGCCATTCATTGAAGAACATTGTAACAGATGTTGGAGATGACCAGAATTGCGTGACGCTTGGCTCAGTCTTCCCAAGGTTGAAATTCCTGAGTGTTCAGGATTGTAGCCAAATGGAATATATGTTAGGACAAGAACACGAAGAACATAATAATAATGACACAGAGGTTCATATTGATCTCCCAGAATTGGAGCATTTAACTTTCTCTAGAGTACCAAAACTCGTCAGTACTTGCTCCATACGCTATAATGCCACATATCCATCTTTGAAGGAGTTTTTTTTGGAAGGGTGTCCCGAGTTTACCATCAACTCTATTAGTGATTTCATGTTTCATTTGGGTGCAAGACAACTGGCCGACACATCCACCGAGGTACCAAAATTCTTATATTACGGTAGAAATTTTTGTTAAATGAAGTCGCATATTTTCCTATTTTATCATGATTGTTAATTTATTGTTTTGAACGCAATTAACCATGATTTTGAACTTCATTAGCCACAATGAGTTGTGACACCTTGTTATTTTCATTAACCATCCACTGATCGTAACTAACCATATATTTGTACTGCGTTAACCATCAAAATTGACGACGAAATTTAATGTCAAATTTGTGTAAAATCAGAGAAGAATAAACCGCCATGGATGAAAGAAGAAAAGCTCCAAATTGGAGAAAGATTGTAACTGTTATTATTATTATTATTATTTTGTGAATGTTCATTACAAACAGTTATATACACATTGGTGCCAGCTCATAACAACTCTAACTAACTAGATGCAAATGGAATTACAAGTGAAATTCAAATGTAAATGCAAATACATCTAACTAGTTAACTTGCGTGCCAAGCTATCTCTTTTGTCTTTATTTTCTTCATGTGTTGATATAAAATAACAACTCTTACAGTAATGCTGCACACTTTCCTTAAGAAATACCTTTGAAACTCCACATAGCTTCAATACAATGTTTTTGGTCCACACATGTCCTATATTTGGGTTGTTTCTCATGTCAAGTTCAACTAAGTAGTGTATGCTTCAATTCTACAGGACATAGGAGAAATCATGAAGCATTTCCAGACTCTAGAAAAGCTATGCATAGAGAACTCAGACATTCAAGGGATATTTTGTCTTGAAGAACATCCAATCATTGGTCAACAAATGAGCTCAAGTTTGCAATCCTTAAAATTGAACAATCTACATGATCTAAGGTATACATTCATGGGTCCAAAAAAAATTATGAGCCTCCAAAATGTCAAAACTTTACAAATTGAGGGATGTAGTAAACTCAAAGTTGTCTTCTCAGAATCTGTTTTGAGAAGCCTGCCACAACTTACTTATCTAGAAATCAGCAACTGTGGAGGATTACATAAAATAATGGAAGACAATGAGGAAAATCAAAGGCAGACAATTCCTCAATCTCAACTGATATGCTTTCCGAAGCTCGTTGCACTTATCATCAAGAGTTGCCACAGTTTGAAAAGTCTCATCTCTGTCACCACATTCCAAGAGTTTCCAAAATTAGAGCTCATGATCATAAAAGAAGCCTCTCAGTTAGAGGACATGTTTATAAGTGAACCACATGATGAGATTCCTAATCAGAAACTTCGGCTTCCTAAACTCAAATATCTAGTGCTTATGCAACTGCCGAACCTCACTGATCCGAGCCAACATATGGAGTTGCAGAATGTGACATACAGCATAGTGGATCATTGCCCTAACCTTTCATTTGATTCAACAACTACTCTTGAGGACTTAAAGAATATATTAGAAGGTATGCACTTTGTCTATCATAATTGTCTACTTATTAAGAAAACTTTTATTGTTATTGTAATTTTCACGGTATAAACTAGTACCTTCTAAAGCAAGAAATCTTTTTTCACATCTAAAATATACCACTCACTTTTCTTTTTTGCTATAATTTTGACAGTTTATTCTTTCTCATTTTAGATAGTAACATTGATCGCGATGTTCACTGGGAGTTATTTGAAATATTTGACACTATAGTGGAAGAGGCTGAAAATGAAAATCCAATATCAGTAACCACTCATCAATTACCGATAGTACAGGAAGTTCAAGATGTGCAGGTTGAATCAGCACCTCAAAGGGAGCTTCTTTGTTCACAGGTTAATACGAACTAATCTATCTATATATGTCACATTGCACACTTGAATCATTTCTGGTTAATCTTACCATATAAGCGACATAATTGTATCTTTTGGTGTTGCTTAGATTATTGATGAAGCAGATAACAAAATTGTTGCTTTACATGATTCAAGAATGGAAACTTCATCAACAGATTTAGAAGTGATAACATTAACAATGCCTTGTCCAACCCCTTCAGATATCCATCAATGTGAAATAACACAAGTTGGTTTACTTGCTCTATTTGTAAATAACAACTAGTGTTGTATATGGAAATAAATGTCTTTAAATGTAACCCTTTCTTCATCATGAATTCACATAGGAGCTGGTGGATGAAAAAGAAGTTAGAGAAAGAAGTTTGCTTGACCAACAAGAAATGCTCAGAAAAGAAAGTTTCAAATTGGAAATTGCCGTGCCATTGCCTTATAATGTCTTGGTGAATTTCAGCTTTTATGATATTGTGCTTCTTAAGACAAAACATTGCAAACTCATGTATCCTTTTGTATTCCTTCAGTGTACTAAACAAACAGTGGAACAAAGTCATCTGGAGTGTCCTGAGGCAGATAAAACCATAACAGAAATATGGTCAACAAACTCAGAACCAAGGAAACAATCTCCAAGATCGTTACTTATTCCATTACAAAAAGCATCTTCACAGGTAATATTTTTCTGTTTGAATAGAGAAGTACATATGAGTATGTGAGCAGTAGGAAAAATAATATACTTGGTACCATGCAGAATGTTAATGGAAATGCTGAAGAAGTTTCAACTTCAGATGAAACCATCACAGTAAGTTCACAATGTCATTTAGGATAACAGAGCCTAAAACTAGTCCCATTAATTAATTACCTGGAAAAAAAATCTCTTATAGTAAATTTCTTTGATGCGTATTATCTTTTGAATTTAATTCATATATACTGTCATGGTAAAAAATTTGTACACGGTCAATCGATCATAATTGCCAGACCATTAAAAACATTCTACTTAAATCATAACTACTTCTAAAGTCACGCATATGATTGATTACGATCTGTTGACAAGGTAAAACTCTTTACACTGACAGTGTATCAAAATTATTCTCTTTCTTTTGAATGTGTTCAATCGCTAAAATCCCGTTTTATATCATATTTGTTTTAGTCACCGCAGTTAGTTGAAAAACAATCAATAGATGAACAAATTCCTATGGAACAAGGAACATTAAGAGAAAATAAGAGCTTCAATGGAACTCCTGATGAACATTCCAATCTTACACAAAATGTTAAAAGCTCTACAAATGGAAGTGTTTCTAAAGTAGTGTCGAGCAAAGCTGCATCAGCAGTCCCATCATTTCAAGAGTTGGATTGTTCAGCCCTTGCTCCAGTGGTTGCTTTATTGAATGAAACCTCTTCCAAGGTATTCCGTTGATTCTTTTTTGGTTTTCGTTTTGATGTTATTTACACATACTAAGAAAACCGATAAATTTAATTATTTCTGGTGGAATTATTTGTCATTTTTCTATAATACTCTTAACTATTTATTATCTCATTTCATGTATTAATAATTAATGTTGCATTAAACTTTGAAATTGACAAATAAATAGGAACAAATGCTTTTTACAAAAATTCCATTTAAATGGAGTAATTTTTTTAGTCATGTTATATTCATTGTTTGCGTGCATTTGGAGGAATGTTACTAATGGTTTGAAGCTATGATCTCATTTTATTTGTTTTAGATCTCTCCAATGACTGAAACCAATGAAACATGTTCCACTTCATCATCAATGCAAAGAATGTCAAGTAGCTTGTTGAGAGATAAATTCAACAAAAATGCCAAAGTTGATTGCTTTTCACCTGATACTGAAAACTCAAGTTCTAGCCTGATTCTTGAGCTGAAAACTGAACTATCTGTGTATCTCAACATGTCACTTGAGACTATCATTGACAACAATGTTTTCAACAATGTAGAGAGGATTGTAAATTCTTTAGCAAGGGAAACTACAGATGCTTTTAAACAGAACATTCTCAAAGACTTCGCAAATCGGTTGAAAATTTTCAAAGAAAGTGTTCCTAAAGCAATGAGCAAGTTGCAATCAAGTTCTGAGTTCATGTCTAATTATGAGAACCTTAATATGGAGCTGAATGTCAAGTTGAGTGAAGGACAAGAAAAAGTTGAAAACTTGGAGACCAAACTTTCTAAAACATTGGCAAAAGAGTATACTATTGATATGGAGATTCAAAGATTGGTTAATGAAAAAAGTAAGATTCTTGCTCAGAAGAACTTTCTTGCATCTCAACTTGATAAGTACACTCAAGTGGTATCAAAGGATTATGAAAAATGGAAAGGTTTGGGAGAGGAACTGAAATCATGCACTGATGGGTGGTTAAAGTCTAAGGAAGATTTGGCTCATGCAAATGCTAGCTGGAAGATCTTAAAGGAGATTTTACTTTTATGACTAAAATCTCATAATTTAGCTTTCCAAATATTATGAATTTGAAAACTTACATAAATGATTATTAAGAATCATTTTTTTTTTCTACTGAATAAGTCAAATATTTCATTAATTAAACTATTCTAGCACATGAAGTGAGAATAAAGAATAAGAAATACAAGCAAATAAAGAAAACAAAAACAAAGAGAAAATTTAAGAACTAAGATAACATAAAGTATTAGACCACCATTGATGCATACCATATGAAAAACTTTTGAACTTTTAAACTTTGTGATAAAAAAGTTTAGCGCTATATTCAAATAGTCCAAAGACAAACCAATCAAATTGCATGAAAACATTCACACTATTCCAAAGAGAAAGAGTGAAGAGCACTACATTGATAGGCAGTGTAGCATCCTAACCAATTCAAGACGTCATTCAAAACACTTTCAGAGAGAGGACAACTGAGAAACAAGTGTTGGAAATTTTCTTCAAAACCACAATCACTCGAGCAATTAGTTGAATAAGAGTTGATGAGCTAAGTTAGTCTTTGTAGGACGTCTATCTTTGAGCAGCCACCAAGTAAAAAGGGACACCTTAAGAGGAATCACTTTGTTCCAAATTAACTCTTTTAGAGGAAAATAATCATCTAATTAGCACTTATGGTTTGAATAGGCATTGTTACTATCAAACATCTAAATCCACATGTATTAAACATTTTCCCACAATAAAACATTAGCCAAAATAAAACTACATTCTAAAATTCTTCTCCCCAAACAAACAGAGGACGTCTCCAATTCCAACCACCATCGTCTACATCTTATCATAAACTAAACATCTAAGCCACAATCACATTTTTATTTAGAGCAAGCCCGTAGGGCCTACAAAACCTCTTATAGAGCAAGTCAACATCCAACCAAGAATCTTTTTAAAACAACGTATTCTCAATCATTGCCAACAAGTCTTGTGAGATGATCATTGAACTAATTTTTTTTTTTTTTTGGGTTAAATATGTTTTTGGTCCCTATAAAATTGAGATCTTTTAAGTTTAGTCCTTACTTAATTTTAATAGTTTTTTTAGTACTCACTATTAGTCCCTCCTCAATTCAAATTTGTTTAACTTATGCTTAAACTCTTGAGTTATTAAACAATTTTTTGCAGTCGTGTTAAAAACATTACTAAAAGTTCATCTGCAAAAAATTGTCACAAAATTTGATTTCTACGTCCAAATTTTGTTAATTTTATCTTTAACTTTCGCCGTTTTAAAAAATTCATATTTAATTTGTTTCATGTTAAAAAAATCTAAATTTTGGTAAATGAACATTTCATAGTGTTTTAAACTTATCTTAAAAAAATCGTTCAAAAATTTAAGAGTTTAAGGATAATTAAACAAACTTTGTTGGAAGTAATTTTTTTTTTTTGCAAGAACTAAAAACCTATTAAAATTAAGACTAAACTTAGAAGTTCCCAATTTTATAGGGACCAAAATCTTTCTATTCACACCCCATATATTTCTGGTTACACCCAAATTTTCTTTGTCCTTTTATATAAATTCTCTTAAAACTTTGATTTCATTCATTATCACTCTAAAATTGCACCCTCTTTCACCCACAAACGATCAAACAATCATGATGTTCAATCAATCTCTGTGGAAGATTAAAGAGTGAATCAAAACATCTTTCATTCATACTCGATTATATATAAGTGAATTTCTTCTTCTTTTTTAATAATGCTAGTTTCAATTTTATTCTTCTTGTTCAACTGCACTGTACGACGGTTTCAATTTACATTGTTGAAGTTAACTTAAATTCAGTTTAAGTAGGTTCATGTAAACTACTTAAACTGAGTTTATATGACCTACTTAAACTGAGTTTAAGTGACCTACTTAAACTAAGTTAACATGTACATACTTAAATTGAGATTACGTAGAATCATTGAACAAGGTTGAACTTTTAGATGTACACTTAAACTCAGTTTACATGACCTACTTAAACTAAGTTTACATGACCTACTTAAACTGAGTTTACATGACATACTTAAACTCAGTTTACATGACCTACTTAAACTAAGTTTAAGTATTTACAATTAAACTCAGTTTATATGACATACTTAAACTCAGTTTAAGTATGCACACTTAAACTCAATTCACATAGCCCACTTAAACTGGTTTTGGGGTGTAACCAAGAAAGAAGGAAGAGGTCTTTTGATAATTAAATTTTATGTAAGGGTAATTTTGTCATTTTGGAGTGTAACCAAGGATGTAATTAGAAAAACTCAAACATATTTAACCCTTTTTTTTTATTAGAACCCATATTTTCTTTAACAACATTTAATTTTTTTCACATCTTGAGTAATTGATGACCAAAATAATTAAAAATTATTATTAATTTTTCAAAAAATAAAATAAAAAAGAAAAGGGAGGCCGCGATGATTTTGATGAAAAAAGTGGTAAGAGAGTATAAAAAGGGTGGTCATACTCGTGCATATAAAGTGGGAAAGGGTAAAGTTAAATTTAATTAATTGGATAGATATATTTACATAAAAAATAAAAAATTGAGGTGACTTTTACATTGTGTTTGGTTATGAGAAGAAAATGAGAAGAGAGAAATACGTGAGAGAGAATATAAGAAGAGAGAAAAAGATGAGAAGATTTGATGAGTTGATTGGTATAAGAGGAGAAGAGAAGAAATAGGAAAGAGAGAAGTGTTATTATTTTTGGATGGTCAAAAATACTCTTAAATCAAAAGATATATTAAAGAACCAATCTATATAATGTATTATATAAATTCAATTAATTTCTCCACTCAAAAATGAACTCAATTAATTTCTGTTAATATATAATCCAATGAAATTAACTCAACTAACCTGGATTAAGTTAATTAAATTAAATAAGGTTTTTCTATCATGTGCAAGATTGCACAAGATAATGAGTATTTAATGCTCCTACTTTTATAGGTTTTACACATCTTATTAATGACCCCACTTTCTTGAAAATTGATTTTTTTTCCTTCTCTCCTCTGATATTATTTTTCACGTTTTATTCTTCTTCCTCCTCCCCTTTTCAGGTTTTATTCTTGTTTCTTCTCTCCACTGCCACTAAAACACACCAAAGCTAAAACTTATTATGCTCTCAGTTCACTTTCTTCTTCAACTTTGAAGGACTTTATGCAAGGATATGGCAAGTGAAAAAGAACAACACATTTCTACTCATATGGTTGTTGTACCTGAGTGAGTTAATTCCTTAATGATTTTTTTTTATTTCACGTTTTTTTTCCTTCATTGTTCTTGTTCTTTATTTCAATTGTTCTTCATTTGTTCTTCAACTGTTGTTTCACGTTTTGTTCTTCAAATGTTATTTCAACTTATGTTCTTCATTTGTTCTCAATTGTTCTTACAAGTTAATACAATTATTTGGGGGTGGTAGGGTTTTTTGGTGCTGGCAGCTGAGGTCTTTTCTGGTATAGCAGTGCATGTCAACAACATTTAGTTGTTTTAGTTTTAGTTTGTCAGCATGTCACTATGAAGAGGAAGAATGAAGATCAAGCACAACAAAATTGGAATCCTGTTTTTTTTATCTAAAGTCGTCTTAGTATCAGGCTGAGTATGTTTTAGTAGTCTTTGAATTATTATTTTTCATGTTATACTGGTTACTGGTTAGTGCATACTGAGTATGTTTTAGCAGTCTTGGGATGATTTTTTTGTAGTTATTTTGAACGCCGTCATTTTGAGTTTTGGTTCTATTATCAATTTGAACACCGTCATTTTGAACACTGTTATTTTAAATTTGGTTATATTGCTATCAATTTGAACACCATAGTTTTGAACACCGTCGTTATGCACGCTGTCATTTTGAGTTTTGGTTGTATTATCAATTTGAACACCATCATTTTGAACATGTTGTCTTGAATTTGGTTATATTGCTATTAATTTGAACACCGTAGTTTTGAACACCGTCATTTTAAACGCAGTCATTGGAACACCGTAGTTTTGAACACCGTAACATAAGCTGACTCTTCACCAATTTTTACATTAGAATATTGTGTTATGGGAGTGAGTTTGATGTGAAAAAAATTATGTTTTAAAGAAGAAGACTCGTAAGTGTGTAAATAGTGAAGAATGAAAAAATAAAACGTGAAAAAAAAAGTGGGAGTATTAAATACCCCTTATCCTATGCAATCTTGCACAGGTTAGAAAAACTCATTAAATAATTATTAGTTTAATATAACTTCAATACTAATTTAACTCAATTAAAGTTATTACTTAACCTATTCCCCCAACTCCACCACACGACACGTTTTCACCACCACAATTTGTTTCCTTTCTCTAGGTTATCTTTTTAATACTTCACATTCTCGTTTCCCTTTAATTAATTGCAACTGATTTGAGTTTTGGTTTCAATAAATTAAAACACCAACATGTTGGTTGGATTGATAATGCGAGAACTACTGGGATATGTATCTATCTGATCTAATAAGAATAATGTTTGTTAACTGATATATTTCCTCCGTCCCTTAATACTTGACACAATTGACATTATTACGCATGTCAATGCATAATTTTGAGCTTAAATATCTTGAATAATATATTTAAAAAAATTATGAAAATTTGATATTTTGAAAATACTCATCGAGATAAATCTAACGATATCTTATATGATATTATTTATCTTTGTATATTAGTAGAAAAATATGGTCAAAGTAAGTTAAGTCAAAATTACACATTTTCAAATGGGTCATCTATTGCGGGACGGATGAAGTACCATTCATCGATATTTACTATGTTGACTCCTCCATCGTTCCTCTTCTTCAATGCTTCATTCCCCTTTTTGCAACAAGGGCAAAATTGGAAAGTTAAAATTTGGAACACTCTCTCCTTTATTTCTTCGCATAAGTGTGAAGATTCTGAAAATTGTGGGACCCACCTGTTTTATCTCACTCTCACCTATTTCTTCTCTCTGCCAAATTGGAGAAATGCTCCACTTCTTTTTTATCTCTCTCGCTTCAACTTCTCTCCCCTAATTCACCTCTACCAAACAAGTCGTTAAGGTGAGGGAACAATCAAGTCCCTCACTAGTGGAACAAGTAATTTTACCATAAGATTAGATTAATTGTTTGAAAATGTTCCACTTAAACATAGAGAACACTTACATTTGGAAGAAAATGGTTTGCGAGTTGCGATTGATACAATAGTTTTTTTGTTAGAAGATGTGGTTTGTGATTGTGTGTATAAATGTGCAATGCTTAAATGGAATAGGTCTAAAGCATCGAACTAATCTTGTTGTGAAAGTGACTCAAAATTGGAGTTTGGAGTACAAAATTGATGTTTGCTGGAAGTGCAAAATTGGGGCCCAATTTGGTAAATTCGGGGCCCGATTTTGCGTAACAATATTTTTCAAAAACGTATTTTTGGGCCAGATTTGTTACAATTTTATGAGGGTTACTTTTACTATAAATATAGATTTTATATCAGAGTAAACTTGGAGATAGAGGGGGCTGAAACAAGGGTTTAGAAAGACAACAACAAAACTAGGGTTTGTATAAAGTTTGTCTCATGGCAACAAACACTAGGGTTTGAGGGTTGATTCACCTTGAGAAACACTATTAGGATTGAGTCTTTTGGTTACGGGAAGAGATTGGGACTTTGGGTAGAATTAGGCGGGAGACTTATTCTTGTAATCCATTGATATCTCTTTTGTAAAGTTACTTATCATTATAGTGAAACGGAAGACACTAGGTCAATTTGGACCGAACTGGGTAAACAAATTCTTTTGTGTTCTCTCTTTCTTTTCTCTCGCCCGTTTTCTACTTTTGGCTTGTGTTTATAATTGTTCCATACACTTTGTTTTGATTGCTTGATTATCACTTGTTCCACACATCAAGTTTGTTATTGGTGTGATTCTTTCATCGAATTCACAACAAATCTGATAATAATTTTTTTTTGTTGGTCCAACAATAAAGGACTTGATCGTTTTCTTAGTAGGTGCAACAAAAAATTATATGATTTTTCTTATGTTAACTCTCATGTTCCTAACATCGTTTTGTTAATTCAGACAGAGTTCAGTCAAGTAACTATAGTTTAGCTTATATTATACTCCTCCTATGATCCTAAACACACGATATAATAGATAGATGATGATTTATTTATGGTTGATTAATGGAAGCATCAATTTCGGCGTGAGTTTCTAAAATATATTCACTGCTATTTTGTCCAATTCTAATAGCCTCGTCAACACGCAACAAAGACAAAGAAAGGAAACAGGCTCCAGCTACAACAAACAAATGCATCAAAAGTAGCAACTTCTTTTTGACTGATCAAAAGTACTAACAAGCAACTTACACACAAAACACCAAATCCATCTAATTTTACTTTTCTACCCATTTCACACCAAATCCATCCACTTTTTTCATTAATCATGATGACACCCAATCAAAAGATAGATATACTACCAATTTGGGATTGAATGTCTAACTATAAACTTAAAGGGTATTATTATTCTGTCAAATAAAAAAAAAACATTATTATCTGCAACCGCACATCTGAAGTTATAACACCATGTGCAAGGTAAGAAATTAAGATGAGGAATGCTAGCAACACTTATTTTTCAACACTCTTTCTAGGACTCACTCATTTATTGGATAAAATCAATGTATGTTCCACCATTTTGCGGAGGTTCAATTTTCAAAGTGTAGGCTCAAAATGATTTAAACCAATAAGAGAGTGAGTATTAGAGAGAGTGTTCAAAAGAGAGTGTTGTTAGCATTGCTCAATTAAGAATAGGCATGAGAACGAGTTTTACCTTCACGTCCTCGTATTCTACTCTCATATATATACGTGTTACGTTATCCATACTCATGCGGATGAAAAATTGAATTACCACCCGTCATCGACGGATTCGGGTATTCCCGACCCATTTTTATCGTAGTGGATTTTTTTTAAAATAAAAATAAAAGTATTTTTCAGCCTCGAGCGCAATATTGTAATGCATTATCTAGTAAAGAGATGATGATGATCGATGACTATGATAATTGAGAAAAGAGAGGTCAAGAGTGTGAGATATGGAAGGAGAAAAGATATAACTATGATAAGTGAGTGTCATCTAGACCGAGACTCTCTGATTATGTGAGTAAAATGATTTAGAGTTTGAGTTTCTATTTATATAAAAATGGTAGTAAATTGATTTTCAATATTTTGGACGAGTTTGTGTATGAGTTCAAGGTGAGTACTTATATCTACGTCATTTGTCTCATACGTGTGTTTTGAAATAGGGAAAAACTCAAACTCAATCAAAGCGGGAAAAATCCGTCAAATTGGATTTGGTTTGGACGGGTACAATTATGAGTTTTGTTGTACAAAACATAATTCACATAAAAGGATTTATATAACCGCTGCTTAGAAGAGAGAATACAAAACCCTTTTTTATTTCATTGTCGCTATTCCTATCATTCCCTTACACTGTACATTTTACTCTGTCCCATTCTCTCTCTCTTCTTTCAAGCCAAAGTGTGCAAAATAGTTTCCAATGCTTTGAGAAGAAAAGGGTTGGTTTGGTTTAGTTTTGGAGAGTAATGAGAGAGTGAGCTAAGTCACATGACATGGAAGAAGCAGAGAAGGAGTTAGAGAGAAGGAGCAAGTTTCTAAACAGTTTGATACAGAACAAGAAGAAATCAACAGAACATCAAGAAAAACAACAAAATGATAAAAATAATAATATTCATGTCAAAGCTTGTGACATGTCTCTTCCTTTGCAGAAACATGCTTTCCAATTTGCACGTGACCATCTTGATTCTATGCCTGCTAAGAAGCCTGACAGTAAACACTTGGCACTCTCCCTTAAGAAGGTTACTCCACTTTCTTTCTTCTTTTCTGGGTTGTGATCTTTGATCCATGATTTGTTGTGTTATGTTGAAAACTGTTTAGACTTGCCTTGAGCTGAAATGTTTGATATTTTATGTTCTTATATATGTTTATTTACACATTTGGAGGTGACAGATTGATTATAAGAGGTCTAGAGTTGATTTTACATGTTTAGATATTTCAAGTAGAATCGGTTTTGTATTCATAATCATAATTGATTCTAACAATTGAAACTATAATTTTAAGGTTTCTATTGATTTTCAGCCTTACAAGAATGTACACTTTACATACAATTCATTTTAGCTAGAATCAATTTTACGGTTCATTCAAAATCAATTTTTGTTATATATAGGAGAATCGGACACACAGATTACGTATTCTATTTGTGCTACTCATGTTTCATTGACAAATTAGAAAAATCAAACATAGTTTTTTGAAAACAAACTTGGTTTTCGATCCAACAACCAACTAATTTGGGAGACTAGTCTCACTGCCACTAAGGGACCCAATTAAATCCAAAACAAAGTTCTGCATGGACTAGCCCACATAAATTAACACCGGTAGAATTCAAACCTGAGACCTTCAAAGAAACACACTCCAAGGTCCCAAGCCTTTGATTAGGATAGCCAAATCTATATGCAAATTTTCGATATTTGGTATTGGGTACTAATGCTAGGTCAATTGGGTGTCATCTATAGAATGTGTTTGATTTTTTTATGCTTCAGTCAATCATATGAACTAATGCATGTTTGGTATCATGGTGGGTTTATCAAAATTATAGTGAGCCTCCGTGTTGCAAAACCAAATATGCACTAAGCTTGATTGTGTTTCTTTGTCTTTCTTGATGATGATTTTTTTCTTCATTTGCGTATCTATACTTAGTGTTGCTTGAACTTGTTGGGTTTCAAGTGTGAGTGGTTAAGTCTCACATCACCTATGAATTGGTAAAATATTGGATATACAAGAAAGGTGACTCATATAATGTCTTAAGGTTTTGGGTGGAGACCCCTCTCTTGTGGTCCTGGAGCATTGACCCGTTGTTGTTCCTGGCGCTCCCTCGAACCCAACAGAACTTCACATAGCAATTAATTTATTTTTTTTAGGAATCATAAATAATTGTTTGTTGATGTTTTGTTGAGTAGACATATTTTCCTTATGTATGCAGTTACTTCTTCATCCATGTTCTTGCAGTGTGCCAAAATATTTTAGAATCTTAGTTACAAATTTTTCAATTGTATGTTGTACTTCGATCCTATAGTCTACAAATTCTTCCTGGCTTTCTGTTCTATAGTCTATAAATTTGCCTGTTATAACATGTTTTAAGGAAAAAGAAAGAGGAAAGCAGGAGAAGTTAATCCACATAACAGATCCCGCTCTATATTGGTCTTATTTATCCTCTTTAAGCTTTACTAAAAGGAAGGTTTATATATGTTATATCCCGTAAATAAATGATTTTTTGTTTTTAGTTCCTGCAAAAAAAAAAAAAATTCTTTTGGCTTTAGCACTGACAAATGTATCAATTTTTGCTTTTGGTCTTTGTTTTGTTTTATTTCATGCAAAATTTATTCACGTCGAAAATGGTGTTTGGAATATGTAGAGTATTTGATCATAGCTCCTCAAAATAAGGACTAAAATGAATATTATACAGACCAATTTTAATATGAACAAATTTTGCGGGGACTACTATATATTTGGAGGACTCAAATTATATTTAAACCTAAAATAAAAGGGATCATAGATGAAATAGAACCTAGATTTTTTTGTATAATACATATTCTGTTCATAGTAATAAGTGAAAATGACTATGACATAATGAGATGCAAAACCTGTGCAAACCTACTTGTTTCATTCACACATGGGAATTTTGGTGTAATGAAGTAAACAGTTGGAGTTATGTTTGATATCTTTGTGGTCCAACAAAGGCTGCATCACTTTTTTATTATGATTATGACTCTCCATGTATTCATTCAAGTATGAAGTAATTCTGAAAAGTATGTTTATTAGCTGTATGTTGGTTGTAAAATCAATAAATAAGTGTCTTGGTATTTAACTCAAAAACAAGTAGCATGAATATGACATTTTTTATGCTGAAAATGTTACTTATTTCCTCATTTCACTATCAAAGCTATATTTCTTGGAACTCTTGTTACACTAATTGCATGCATATCTATCGTTTGTCTTTTACTAAATGTATGATAGTGATGTTTTAATGAATTATACTATCTTTGGGACAATTAAGCTGTTTATGCAAATATGATCTTATTGCAGTGCAGAGCTTATTTTCAATGTTGATTTCTAAATGGAAAATGACTTTGGCTAACAATAGTAAGAAACTTGCTGGTCTTGCAGGAATTTGACTCTTCTTATGGCCCAGCTTGGCACTGCATTGTTGGTACTAGTTTTGGTTCCTATGTTACTCACTCTGTTGGTGGTTTTGTGTACTTTTCCATCGATAAGGTTCATATCCTTCTCTTCAGGACAGCTGTTGCACCATTGGACCATTCATAACTTCCACAGCTATAAGTTATGCATCCCTTGGGAAATTAATTTCAAAACTTTAAACCAGATGATATGTAGAAATTGAAACATCAAAAGACATTTTATATTTTGTGATGTATTTGATGCACTTATATTTGTATTTCTTATCTGTGGAACAGCACTTTAAATGCAAAATTTCTTCTGGCAACTCACAAGATATACACATTCATGTTCGGATTAGCACCAATTGATTGGACTTAAATAGCTAACGAGTTTTAATCAAGATCAAATCGATCAGGAATACCTAAGTTTGGTCTTAACTAAAACAATTGTTGGTAATGTCAGATTACCGAAGTCCAGTGAAGAAAATTTGTTGCATATTTTTAATTATTATATTTCAAAAGCTAAATAAAACCAAGTCTATCCAAAACTATGCTTTACACGTTTTTATCAATTCCTAAATAAGCTAACCTTGACTTGGTTTTCTTATTTGGTCAATCAAGCCTTGCATATATTTCTCAACTGAAAAATGGTTTTATCATGTGGCTAGTTTTATGGAATATGTGGCACTAATTATATGCACTTCATAGAGTTTGAATTATTGTTAATATCATCAACACGTACTTACTATATGTAATCTTCGATAATGCACCAATCCTTTTGGGAACACAATGATTTCACCCTTTTTTATGGACTTAGAAATGAGTTTGTTTGATGTAGTGATAAAACCTACATCTAATTCACCTTCTAACACAAAAACAATCTCAGTGGCACGAGGGTGTGTGTGGTGGGTTAAGACCTTCAGTTGTAGTCTATTCTTGATAAAGACGCCCCTAATGTGTTGAGTCCAGGAATTATTTCAACATTGGCAGCAGTTACCAAAGATCCTACTGTGTTGTTGATCACTTTAGGGTTTGCTAAACCATCAAAGAAAAACTCAGCTGTTGTTACATTTGACTATGCCTTGCATAGAATCCACCAAGTATTGGAAATTTCTATGACACAAGAGCTTACGTGAAAACCGAATGCACAGGACACTTATATTTGAATTTAATAATATATTTATATTCAATTATTTGTGTGGTGCTTACAGTAAGTCCTAACCCATAACTACTTAGCACTCCCAGCAACATCTATCAGATTAACCTTAAGACTGCCATTGAAAATACTCTCTTCGTCCCTCTATGTAAGTTCCCTTTGTTTTTTTTTCCACATTTCTTGATAAAAGTTGTAATTAATGTGTCTGTTTTGTGTGTTAATATTACCAAATTGTCTTTGTTTATGTGTGTATTAAATTTGACTATTCATATTTCAAGAAAAGTTAGTAGTATTAATTACAGATATGTTCAGGAAAAAATAAAATCAAATGGGTGTTTAGATATAGGAAAACGAAGGGAGTAATTAAATAAATAAGAGTTTTTCTATCATGTGCAAATTTGCACATGTTAAGAAGTTTAAAGTAGTAACTTTGACTTGGAACTTGTGTTTTTTATATTAAATATGTAATTTTTAATCAATAATTATTGGTTTTCAATGAAAAGATACTACTTTTAGTTACCCTAACATGTGCAATATTGCACAAGTTAGACAAACCCAATAAATAAACTTGAACACCTTTAAATTTGATGAAAAAGTCTTGGAGCTTGCATCAAAACTTTGGAATCTTGGACTTTTAAATTCAATCATGTTACTCCTATAAACAAACATCTATCAAAATAATCAACTAAAGACTTTAAAAAGTCTTCGATCTTGTTAAATGTTATCTTCAACGGTAATGCCTTTAACTAATTTGATTTTTTCTACTTCTCAGAAAACCAAAAAATGTCATTCTTTGCAACATTGAACCTTATGGTAGTGGTGGTGTTGCTGCTGCTTATACTTCCATACCACAACGCGCATGGAGATGAACAACAAGAGTCATGCTCGAAACAGTGCGGTGTCCATAACATAAGCCAACCTTTCCGATTGAAAGATAGTCCTGAAAAGTGTGGTGACAAGAGGTACATCTTATCATATGATGACAACGACCAATTGATTTTGTACTATGGTTAATTTGGAAAATACTATTACAATCAAATAATTACAACAACTTTACCATACAACTATTGGATTTCAATAGTCATGTTTACTCTAATTATTCCCTCCCACCTCATCCACTACGCTTCTATAATTTCACTTCAAGGAACATTGATCCAATAGCCTTTGCCATATAGAGTGTTTGGGGACTACATAGTATTGTTGAAGTCTATGTTATATGTGACATGTCCGACTCGTGTCAAATATTCTTCAGGTATTTACTTTGATGCTGCTTGTATGAACATTAGTAATTCTTATGAGCAGCAGCAAGGGAATTATATTCTTATGTCTCAATTGTTTGTGAGTTCCTACCAGTTTGAACTGTGGTGTGTATTGATGCAGATGGTTCAATGACAGTTTGTGTTTGTGTTGGTGCAAGTGGGTTTGTTCTCATAAAATGTAACAGATGGTTTGGGTGGTTGTTTTGGAGGGTATACATGTTTTGGTGGGTTGAATTTAGGAAGACCCTTAACAAGTTTTCTCTTCTTCTTGACTGATTCAACTTGCTCACCCCCCAACATACTACTTGCAGATCCCTGACTACTTTGAACTTGAGTTGCCTGAGAATGTTGTGCATGTCCTTCAAAATCTTGTGCTTGTCCTCTTCAGAACACACCAACACACCTTTTCCTTTGTTATCTACCTTTTCCTTCTCAAGTCCTTCTCCATTAACCTCAACCTGAGAACTTTGTCCAACTTCCCTATTAGTAACAGTAACATAGTTTGGAATGTCCACCAACCCATTAATTTCATCAACATCATGTTCAACAAAAATGTTAACTGCCTTATTTACCTTCAAAACATATTCCTTAATCTCACTGACATCCTCATCTACTTTAACAACCCTAAAGTTTACTTCATAGTGAGGCATCCACCATAACCTATATCCCCCCTTTTTAACTTTCGGTTCTTCTTCTACATATCCACATAATTCAAAAAAACTAAACTTACCAGGGTCTAAACCTTCAAACCTTTTTACGTCCCCTCCTGTATAACTTATCAACCAGTCCCTACTAAAACTACCTCCATAATGAAAATCAGCAGAAATAGTACCCATAACTGTACAAAAAATTATGAAAAGAACATTCATGATTTTGAAAATGCATAAATCTAACAAGGTTTTTAACACAAATATAACAGGTTCAACATTTTTTAGGGTTTTTATTACAAAATTTATAACAAATCTAATAGGTTCAGCATATTGTAGGGTTTTTATTTCAAAAATATTGTTTTTAACACAAATCTAACAAGGGTTCAACTTTTAGGTTTCAAAAATGTTGAAATCAAACACAAACATACCTGCGATAACGAGCTCCAATACCAACGAATCTCGTAATCGTTTTCACCACAACTCATCGCGAAATCGTTGATTCTCGTACTCTCCAAAGATGTTCGTTCCAGAATCTCGTTTTCTCCACAAAAGATCGTTTGAATATGGTTTGTGTTTGCTTGGTTTTACTGGGTTTCTATTATGGAACCCTAATCTTAATATATATAAATGTTAAACAGTTTTGATAAGTTTGCCCTAATTAATCTCGCCTTTTTTGGTGGATCTGAGTATTTTTTATGGAAAAAAAAAGAGTTTGCAAGGAATCGAATCAGGTACCATGCATATGTTTTCACTTTACAACTATAACCGCTATGTCACTTCTACTTTTGTTGAAATATTGTTGCTTCCAAAACTGAAATACATGACTAAAACATTTTTTTTAAATCCCCAACCGCCCTAGCGGTTTCCTCTCTCATAGCCGTTATTTTTTATTTTTAGCGGTACCTTTATTGATAGTAGTTCTTTTTTCATTTTTTTTAGGTGTACGTTTACTACGTTTTACGATATTAAAGTTGCATCTTTAAAATTGTAGATAATTTGACTGATCCAGATGATAATTTTATCATTACAAACTTCACTTTTTTCTGTAATTTTGTCG
>Ga0315914_1002283_pt1 | contig 29379 bp, 17 predicted proteins | sample MpolenodulesMG_FD_203920 | JGI IMG/M metagenome (GOLD analysis project Ga0315914, IMG submission 203920) | Medicago polymorpha root nodule microbial communities from Los Angeles, California, United States - elongated nodules | ecosystem: Host-associated > Plants > Roots > Nodule | place: USA...
GTTCATATTATACCCTCATTTTAATCCATCAATAAATTCCTATTTTTTTCACACACTTTATCTTTCCAATAAATTTAATATGTTATCTTTCTCTTGCAACAAACAATTTTTCGGTTACTCTCTTATTCTCCAACAAATTCCTATTTTTTTACGCACTCTCTCATAACAAACAATTGTCAATTTTCTAAATATTGTGCACATCTTTTTAATTATTTTAAGTCAATATTAAAATTATATTGATGAAACTTCTTGTTCATTGTCATCTTGTTCTTGTTCTTGTATCTTGTCAAATGAGTCTTCAACTATTGCTCCCTCTTCACCTCTCATCTGCAATTTCAACGAGTCTTCAACTTTTTCTTCCTTTTGAACATTCATGGAGTCTTTTATTTTTCTTTTCGAAAATATATTCTTTTACTTTGCACTTGAAATTTTTAACAATTGTTACTTATCTTATTTATATAATTTTAACTTTTCTTGAAACCATTGTTTGTAACAAAATTTTGTTTAAATTTCAAGATATCAAAAAACAAACTTTAATTTTTCAAATAGATTACATTAATTAGTTTTATTGAAAAAGATAAGAGTAATTGACAAAGGGTATAATTAACAAATTGTACCCTTAAAATACCAAAAAGACAGTTAAATAGAAACGAAAAATTTATTCTAAAAAGACACTTAAAAAGGAACGGATGAAGTAGTTTTTTTTCATGGAAAAGCTTTCCTTAGCTATTGGTAAGAGTGTGAAATACAATCAATGGCAGCTGAAATTCCAACACACTTGTTTTAATATGTTATGTACAATGTTTCAACGTTTAAGATGTTCCGTTCAATTTTTCAACATCATGTAATAAACAGAAATAAAAATAAGAAAATAAATGACAAGAAAGGAAAGAACACAAAGAGTTTGTTGACCCAGTTCAGTGACAAACATACCTACTCTGGGGGCTACCAAGCCAGGAAGGAAATCCACTAGTGTAGTCCTTATTCTATAGCTTTCAGCAAACTTCTCGTTTACACTAAAGACCTAGGACCTACCTGTATTGACTTCAACCTAGGAACTCCTAGATCTAAGATCCCATCTCACTATCCTATTGTCAGTCACAGCCCCTGTGACCTATCAGACCTAAACACAAACTCAAAGATGAAGTTACCTTCAAACAAACAACTAACACCTTATTTAACAACTTCGGTGTAGTACACAAGAGTATCAAACTCAACACACAATCCTAAACATGTATCACAAAAGATACAAGAAAGGCTCACAAAAAAGGTTCTAAACTTGCATCAACATAGAGCACATGTAGACTCAAAACCCTAAAAATCTAAACTTTTTAGTATGACGGCTTGAATGATCAATTAGGTCTTGAAGTCTTGTTTATATACTGAAGCAGCTTGGGCCAAATACTTAGTTGGGCTTCAGAACAAAGCAGATCGGTTCAGCTAATCTGCAAAGCAGAAATCAGAAACAAATATGGAAAGTCCTAAAATGCCGAAACATTTTTAGGATCGTCCAAAATAATAACAAATATTTCCTAAAATATAAATACTACTTTAGGAATATTGCACAGCTGATTCTCTAATGATATGCGCGTTACTTGCCATCTTGAAATGATTGATTTTTATTCACTAGCTTTAGAGAGAATAATGTAAATAAATATTAAACTGTAAATTAGCCATTTGTATTTATTTCACATTATTTGAATTAGGTCGTTAAACAAAGCATCTGTTTGAAAACACGTTGTACCCAACATGGTTAACAAACATTAGTTTGTTGTTCTTCTACTCTCTTATCTTTGCTAGTTGATTTGAGTTCGAATTCACAACAAGAGTTGCATTACCTTGTACCATTTCCCTTTTTAGAAGTTCTGTTTTAAAACATAAACACACCTGATGATTTACTATATGTGGTAAAATATTGATGAGTCACGATTTGATGTCACCTTATTTTCTTCCTTGTCCCATGTCACAAATCCAAAATTGAAAAGTTCTAGAACATGATAAAAAGCCTACATTGCCCCAGTCATCCGCTATCTCAAATGGAGCAATCAATGCAGGAACTTCCACTCAAGGGACAAATTAATATCCTTATATATTACTATTATTATTAAATCTAGCAACTATCAAAAAATGATTTGAAAGGGAAAAGAAAAGGCATTGAATTTTCCTCAAATTTTTGTATTATTTGTGAACACATTCAAACATGGGTCCACCGTCAATCTCGTGCATTGGACCCAAGTGTGTACATAGCTATTTTATTCAAAAACAAGCAAGTTACAGGAAAAAAAAATACTCAAGCTATATATTTTTAAATCAATGGTGGATTGTCTTTGGAATATTAAAATACTCAAAACATTGAAAACATCTTTCAGTTGACTCAAAAAAATATTATTTCATCAATGTTTGGTTACCCCATCAATATCCCAGTCCACTAAATGATATTAGGTATGACTTACTAGCTTGGTGGGTAAAAGTTAATGCTGTTGAATTATATTGATGAATATGAAAAGCTTTTTGACTTTATAAAAATCGTTGATCCATTCTAATATTATTTCAGATGCATTTGCTTTAATCCTCTAACCAAAGAACAGAATCAACTATCAAATACTACAATTATAACATTAAGTTTTGAAGATTTTGGCATGTTTTATAGTTAGAGAAAAGCAAAATATTTGATGAGTTTGTAGATTAACATGTTTTTGATGGAAAGCTTCAAGGTACTAGTTTTGTGTTTTGTTGTATTCAACTTCATACCAACCTTCAATACCTTGGAGACCATTGTTCCAGGACAATCAATCAAAGGTAATGAGACACTAGTATCAAAATATGGAACTTTTGAAGCTGGTTTCTTCAACCTAGGAGATTCAAATAACCAATATTTTGGTGTATGGTACAAGGATATTTCACCAAAAACTGTTGTGTGGATAGCAAATAGAGATTCTCCTTTAGGAAACTCATTAGGAGTTTTTAATGTAACTGATAAAGGAAATCTTTTTATTGTTGATTCCAAAGGGGCTATGGTATGGTCCTCTAATACCTCAACAACAGCTACAAATCCAACTGTGCAGATCTTGGATAGTGGTAACCTAGTTGTGAAAGATGAAACCAACCAAGATAAATTTTTGTGGCAAAGTTTTGATATACCTGGTGACACTTTACTCCCAGGTATGAAAATCAGAAGCAACTTAGTAAATGGTGATTCTAAAGGTTTGGTATCTTGGAGAGATACACATGATCCTTCTACTGGTTTATATTCATATATTATAGATACTAATGGTTTACCTCAAGTAGTGATTACAAAAGGAAACTCATTTTATGTCAGAATAGGTTCATGGAATGGAAATATGTTAACTGGAATTCCTTCTACGACGCTTTACTCGAACTTTAATTTCACTTTTTTTATTACTGAGAAGGAAGTTTCTTATGGATATGAACTTTTGAAGTCATCAATAGTTTCAAGGTACATGCTTACTTCGACAGGGCAAATGACGCGTTACATATGGTCGGACCAGAAAAAGAGTTTTGAACTTTTCTTTCTTGGCCCTGCAGACAGTTGTGATAACTATCTTATCTGTGGTGCAAATTCTAATTGTGATCCTAATAACACACCAGCATGTGAATGTCTTAAAGGTTTCATTCCAAAGTCTCAAGAAAAGTGGAATTCGCAAATTTGGTCGGATGGTTGTGTTAGGAGAGTTCAGTTAGATTGTGACAACAGGGATCGCTTTTTGAAACGTATGGGAATGAAGTTGCCAGATACATCAAAATCTTGGTTTAATAAGAGTATGAGCCTTGAAGAATGTGAGAAATCCTGTCTGGGAAAATGTAATTGCACAGCATATGCAAATTTAGATGTCAGAGATGGTGGAAGTGGTTGCATACTTTGGTTTAATAACATTCTTGATGCCAAAAAACTAAGAGCTGGAGGACAAGACCTTTACATAAGAGTTGCAGCTTCAGAACTAGGTTCTAATTCTTTATTTTCATCTAATTAGTTTTTATATTGAATTCAACTCATCCTAACAAAACTAGTTAGTAAGGTGAAAAGTACCACTGTTTATAAACTTTTTCAGGCTATATCTCTTTCCAATATGATGTTAGGTTTTTCCCAATAAAGCAATACTATTGAATTTGGTTTATAGATAATATGATTCTCAAATTGATAGCATTCGTGTTAAATGGCGGCCATTGTGTGGCAGATTTTTCACAATCGCCATAGTCAATTTGTGAAGGGATACCTGCCATCGGCTGCAATGTTGTGTTTATATGACGGAATTTTGGCATTCTGCCATCTGCCGATGACAATAGTGATTGGTAGACTCTAAGATTATATTAGGCTTATATTGGACTTAACTTACCTTACAAAACTAGCTTGTAAAGTGATACGTGTCACTCTTTATAAACTCTTTTCAGAGCTTAACTTATTTTGAATGTAGGACTTTTCCCAGCACATCTCTTGCTTCCTTAATTTTTCTAAGCCTGACTAAGCTCTTTAATTGAAGGTAGAAAACAGAACATGAAAGGATAGGTAGAATATCGCCAAGATATGATAATTCGTTTAAAACTAAATCCATGGAAGCAAATAATACTATTAATATTAAGGGTTAATGGTGCTTTACCCCCTGTAATATAGGTCATTTTCGGTTTTACACCTTGTAAAATATTTTTTTTGATTTACCCCCTGTAAAAAAAAAATTATTTATTTATTTTTATTTTTTTGAATGACCTATTAGGGGGTAAATCAAAACAAAAATATTTTACAGAGGGGTAAATCAAAAAAAATATTTTACAGGGTGTAAAACCGAAAATAACCTATATTACAGGGGTAAAACACTGTTAACCCTAATATTAACAACTTTGATTTTGAAGTTCTTGAAATGCCTTAACTTTGGGATTTCTGAACATTTCAAAAATTTTGTTTGTTGACTAACAATGCTCTTAACCTATATCAGACAATAACAAAGGCATCAACAAGAAGCTTGCTGGAATTTTAGTAGGCTGTATTATGTTTGTTTTGATCATGATAATTCTGGGAGTCTCCATATATCGCAATCGGAGGAAGAAACTAGAGCAGCCAGGTAACCTTTTAGTTATTTGAAACTGAACTATTTTGTTTTATGTACAAATGATTGTTCAAAATTGTAAATATGCATTATTCACAATCATTCTTCTATCCTTTTTCAGTGATGAGTCAAGTATTTAGCTTCAAGAATCACACCGACAACAATGAGAATGAAGATATTGACATACCAATATTTGATTTATCCATCATTGCTAATGCAACCAATGACTTTTCCATTGATAACAAATTGGGGCAAGGAGGATTTGGACCGGTTTATAAGGTATTATGCAACTATTTTTTTCTTTTTTTTAACCATGTCATTGATGTGAAGTAGACATTGGCTTTGCCGATGACGAATCTCTGTCAGATCATTTAGCGGACCACCTTAGTTGAGGTCTCCCCTTGCAACCACGTTTTTAACCATCCACAAGGCCCGTACTCGAGACCTTTCTTAATGGATCTAAGTCCAGTTCCACTTGAACCAACTTAATGTTAGCATAGTTTTATAAGAGTACTTGTAGAAAAGAAAAAGTTAGGATAATTTTTTGACCAACTTCTGCACCTAAATATGAAAAACTTGTATAAAGCAAATCTAAAATGAGTGTCATTAGTTTATCTAACTTTCCAAATAATGATTCTTAGGGTAAATTGGAAAATGGACAAGATATAGCAGTGAAGAGGCTCTGCAATACTTCATCACAAGGACCAAAAGAGTTCATAAATGAAGTTAAGCTAATTGCGAATCTTCAACACAGAAATCTTGTGAAACTACTTGGCTGTTGCATTCATCTGGACGAGAGACTCTTGATATATGAATTCATGATCAACAGAAGCTTGGACTACTTTATTTTTGGTTTGAAATTTTATCCTATATATCATTTGTTTTGTTTACTTTACCATGATCAACAAGTTTCCTTCTTCTAACTAAACCGAAAACTTTTATAATCAGATCAAACTAGAAGAAGTTCATTGCATTGGACTCGACGATTTCAAATTATTCGTGGGATTGCTCGAGGACTTCTTTATCTTCATGAAGATTCTAGATTAAGGATTATCCACAGAGATCTCAAGACCAGCAATATTCTTCTAGACGAAAATATGAATCCTAAAATATCAGACTTCGGTCTTGCTAGAACATTATGGGGCGATGAAGCTGAAGTGGAAACAATTAGAGTAGTAGGAACTCAGTAAGCATGCTTAAATGACTTGAATTTGTTGCTTTATAAAACATAAATATTCACCTGCTTCTTTTCCTAATCCCGGTATCTTTTCTTTATTTATTATTTGTTTCAGTGGTTACATATCTCCAGAGTATGCAGCACGTGGATTTTTCTCGGTGAAATCAGATGTCTTTAGTTTCGGTGTTATTATACTTGAGACAATAACTGGAAAAAAGAACAGGGAATATAGCGACCATCATGATCTTGACCTTCTTGGATATGTAAGTATAATATTTGAGTCCATTAAAACAACATATGTTTCGGTATATTGAAAACAGTGTTTTCAATCAAAGATTGCACAAAACAGCGTTTGTTCAAATTTTGCTACGTTGCAAAGCAATAGCGCTGCTATAGCATCTATTTAACAAAACTTTGTACTACATCGAATATCGTGAAACAATGTTAGTTTCTCAAAATTCTGCTAAAAAGTAGCTCTACTATATCTGCTATATGTCAACAATGATTGAAAAGTAAACTCAAAACTCACAAACATAATTTTCATGTCCTCTAGGCATGGAGAATGTGGTGTGAATCAACACCGTTGAAGCTGGTCGATGAATCTCTAAGCAATTTGATTGCTGTAGCCGAACCTGAAATATTGAGATGTATTCAGATAGGGCTTTTATGTGTGCAAGAGAGACCTGATGACAGACCAGACATGTCAGCTGCAGTTCTAATGCTGAATGGTGAAAAAGCATTGCCTAAGCCAAAGGAACCAGCCTTCTTTCCACACCAATTCGGCTCATCATCAGGAACTACTAAACTGTATTCAAACAATGAAGTTTCCATAACAATGTTAGAAGCAAGATAGTCTAAATGAAACCAAAGGCCAATTCTCTTGTCAATATAATGTTGGCTTTTTTGTAGAAGTACTTAACCACAAAAGAAACTTCTGGTAAAAGATTTGCTTTCTGTATTTGTACATCATTATTGTTGTTGTCTTTGTGCCTATGTTTAGGTTTAATCCATTGAGAGTGATAATAGAATGATTAGAGGCTTAATTGTTTAGTTTTTAGACTTAAATTCACTTTTGGCTCCCAAAGTAGTACGATTGTGAGATTTTGAATCCCACTTATTTTTGAGTTATTTTGGTCCTTTATGTTTTGCGCATTTGTAATTTAGTCACCCCTCCAATTCTCCTCCAAATCTACACTGAGGTGACATGACATATTGACATGACATCAAACTCTCATAGTTGACGTGAGAGTTATAAAGAAAGCCAAAAGACGACGACAAACATTTTTTTATTTTTTGCTATGAGAGTTTGGTGACACGTCAATGAATAACTCAAGGCAAATTTAGGGTAAATTGGAGGAGCTATCAAATCTCCAAAGTGAAGAAACATGAGCAACCAAAATTACTCAATATTTTTTTGGGACATAGCACTTATACAGGAAAAACAAACAAGAAACCAGTTATACAAAAGACACCGGGGCTCCCTATCCGATTTCATATTTCAATTGTATATCGACTATCTTCATTTCTATATTGAAGATAAAATTTCATTTTTATTAATTAAAGTGGCATTAATGTTCATTAAAGAATACGAACTTTATACTTCCAGTTATAAAACTAATTGTAAGAATAGGATCAATATATATTGTACCCTCAAAGAGAGCAAAAAAAAACAAATTAAAGAAACACAACATGTTCAGTTCCCTGTGTTCTTTCTTAAACTAACGCATATCAGTTTGGAATTTCTTTTCCCACCCCTCAATTTTCTTAAACACCCCTTCTTTTTGCAATAAAAAATAAACCTTCCTTGAGTACTATAAACACAATCTTTGAAGACATGAAAACATTACAGGTGGAAAAAACACATTACTAGGAACTTAACTCGGAATTTGGTGAAACCAATGAAAGATATGGCTACTGAATCCATTCTTCTGAGGATTACCTTCAGGAGGTTTCTCTATACATGGATGAAGCTCATACTGTGGGCTTCGATGCACCAAATGCTACTTTTCCAAATCACACTGAATCTGCTAACATTACCATATCATCATCCAATGTGTGATTGTCATGTGATAGGGACGAAAAAAAAAAATTCAGTTTCAAGTTTCTGCTAGTGTCAAATAATATATAGAATTTTATTTATCTCCTCTTTATCCAAAAAATAAAGGTTTTGGAGCCTACTTGAACAAGGGGCCAGGTGACTAGGTCGGTCGTAAATGTGTGTTTGGATGGAGGGTTTAGGAGGGGAAGGGAGATGAGGATTTATTTTCCTTTTTTAAATTAAAGAATATATAACATGTTTCTCCGCTTTGATTGAGTTTGGGTATGAGTTTCAGTTTTTCTCGATTTCAAAACACGGGTATGGGATGGGTCCAGTTATATTAATGGCACCCACTTCGAACTCATACCCAAACTCATCCTAGATGTAGAAAGTCAATTTACTGCCCCATTTATATAAATAGAAACTCAAATCTAAATCATTTCACTAACACAGTCAGAGTCTCAGTTTTCACATGACACTCACTTATTATAGTTCTCTCTTTTCTCCTTCGATATCTCACACTTCCGGCCTCTCTCTTCTCAATCACCATAGTCATAGATCATCATCATCTCTTTGTTGGATAATGCATTACAATATTGCGTTCGGAATTGAAGAATACTTTTATTATTATTTTAAAAAAAAAAATCCAATGCAGAGATGGGGATGGGTCGGGAATACTCGACCCCGTTGGGGATGAGGACGTGACTAGATTTCTCATCCCTGTTGGGAATGAGTAGGGTAACTGGTAAGTATATGGGAGTATGATAGAGGACGAGGAAGGTAAAACTCGTCCCCACTCTGTCTCATTGCCATGCCTAGTTGTTTTCCTTTTGGGACATCATTCGGACAATCTGTGCATTCCTTCCTCTTTTGGGACATCTTTTCTATTAAAAAAAAAAAATGATATTTGTACAACTATTTTTTGATAACTATTATGACAATTTTATCTCTCATACTCACATTATGTTTCTGTTTTTTCTTTCTATTGTTATGGTTTTTGTGTCAATACTTCATTTTTTTTATGAATTATGGTTGTCCCAAAAGTTATCATTAAAATGGTAGTTCAAATAACACAACTAAAAAAAATCATATTTGTCAACCGTAACAAAATTAACTTCTAACCACCGCCACCAAGCCAAGTTGTACTTCGGTGGGGATATTATCTTCATGGATGAGGGAACCAACTTTGATGCAATAATGTTTTTATTTAGTCAACTCAATAATATTTTAAACGTTTTTTATTTCTAAAAAAAATAAAAATTCATCGTTTTGATTATTTTTATATGTCAAAGACGATCCAACGTTGAATTGAAAATATGTCTAGATATTTCCTAACCGACTTGATAGGTCAAATACATGAAAAATTATTTTGAGATATGAAAATTTAATTAAATTAAACATATCTATACATAAATAATACAAATTAATTACAATATCAACTTTTCCTAATATGTGTGAAAATTGTTACTCTATTATTAGCTTGGTGGCTAGAAGTTAATGTTGTATTATATTGACCAACAGTTTGAAACTTGATTTGACTTCTAATCTAATTTAGATACATTAATTTGCTTTGATCCTCTAACCAAATCACATACTCTATGAACTATCACAGTTCAACTATAATACAAACTTTTGAAGATTTTGGCTTACATTTTATATTTAAAACAAAAAACATCAACTTTTTGAGGAGTTTTTAGACCAATTCCTTAACAAAAAGACAATATATGGACAGTATCAAAGTACTAGTTTATTGCTTTCTTCTCTTCCATTTCATACCAACTTCCAATACCTTGGAAACCATTGTTCCAGGAAAATCAATCAAAGACAATGAGACACTAATCTCAGAAGATGGAACTTTTGAAGCTGGTTTCTTCAACTTTGGAAATTCAAATAACCAATATTTTGGTGTATGGTACAAGAATATTTCACCAAAAACTCTTGTGTGGATTGCAAACCGAGACGTTCCACTAGGAAACTCATCAGGAGTTTTGAATCTCACAGATAAAGGAACTCTTCTCATTGTTGATTCCAAACAGGTTATGATATGGTCCTCTAATACATCAAAAGAAGTAACAAAACCAAGTTTGCAGCTCTTGGATAGTGGAAACCTTGTTGTGAAAGATGAAACCGACCAAGATAATATTTTGTGGCAAAGTTTTGATCTTCCTGGTGACACTTTGCTCCCAGGTATGAGAATTAGAACAAACTTAGTAAATGGTGATTATAAAGGTTTGGTACCTTGGAGGGATACACAAGATCCTGCTACTGGTTTGTATTCATATCATATAGATACTAAGGGTTTTCCTCAAGTAGTGATTACAAAAGGAGACACATTATTCTTTAGAATAGGTTCATGGAATGGAAGAATTTTATCAGGAATTCCTTCTGAGACACTTTACAAAGCCTTTAACTTTTCATTTGTGATTACCGAGAAGGAGATTTCTTATGGTTATGAGCTTTTGAACAAGTCAATTGTTTCAAGATACTTGGTATCTTCAACCGGTCAAATAGCACGATACATGTTGTCGGATCAGACAAATAGTTGGCAACTTTTCTTTGTCGGACCAGCAGACAGTTGTGATAATTATGCTATCTGCGGTGCAAATTCAAACTGTGATATTGATAACTCGCCAGTATGTGAATGTCTTGAAGGTTTCGTTCCAAAATCTCAAACACACTGGAGTTCACAAAATTGGTCGGATGGTTGTGTTAGGAAAGTGAAGTTAGATTGTGACAACAGGGATGGCTTTTTAAAGCATACAAGAATGAAGTTGCCCGATACATCAAAATCTTGGTTTAATAAGAGCATGAACCTTGAAGAATGTGAGGAATTCTGTATCAGAAACTGTTCTTGTACAGCATATGCAAATTTAGATATCAGAGATGGTGGAAGTGGCTGCTTGCTTTGGTTTAACAACCTTTTGGATGTCAGAAAATTACCCTCTGGAGGACAAGACCTTTACATAAGAGTTGCAGATTCAGCTTCAGCTTCAGAACTAGGTAGTAATACTTTATTTTCATTTGTTAGATTTTTATATTGGATCAAACTCAACATTACTTTTTATATGTTTTTTTCTTTTCCAAAACTATATATCTTTTCCAGTGTGGGGTTTAAGTGTTGTTGGAATTCAAATGTGAGTGGTTAATCCCACATCGGCTAGGAATGGAGGAAATGGTGGATATATAAGATAGGTGACTTATATACCTAATTCCTTAAGGTTTTGAATGGAGATGTGGTGTCAATGTCTCTTAGAAGTCGTGGACGTTTCTTGAATTGATGGCAGGATTGTTAAATGGCGGCCATGGCGTGGTGAAGTTATATAATCACCATATGAAATTTACGAAGGGATGCCCGATATTGCAGTGCCATAGGCTGCAATAGTGTGTTTATATGGCGAACTTTTGGCATTCCTCCATATGTTGTCGACAACATTGCTCGATAGACTCTAATTCAGCTTGTAAGGGATGTCACTCTTTATATGCCTTCCTAAGCTGCACATAGTTTTTCATTGCAGACAGTTTGGGGATGCATGTAATAAATTAATCCTTGTTGTCAACTTTCATCGTATAGTCCTTCAGATGCCTTAAATTTTTGTATTTCTGAACTGCTAAAATATTTGGTGTGCTGATTAACTGTGCTTTTAACCTATCAGACCATAATACAGGCTTGAGCAAGAAGAAGCTTGCAGGAATTCTAGCGGGCTGTATTGTGTTTATTGTGATCATACTGATAATACTGGTAGTGTCCATACATCGTGTTCGGAGGAAGAATCTAGACAAGCCAGGTTACCTTTTAGTTATTTGAAACTGATTTATTTTGTCTATGTACAAGTGATTCTTCAACAATTGTAACTATGCACTCTGATAGAATTTTATAGTTGTACAATGCGTTATCAAATATTCTTCTGTATATTCTTACAGGGAAGAATTACGAATTTAGCTTGAAGAATCACACCGACAACAAAGAGAACGAAGACATTGACATACCAATATTTGATTTATCAACCATAGCTAATTCAACCAATAACTTCTCCATTGATAACAAGTTGGGGGAAGGAGGATTTGGACCAGTTTACAAGGTATAATGGAGCTTGTTTATATGCATTTCTCTAACAAAGTACTTGTAAAAATTGGTTCTCCTTAGCTTATCTAGCCTTCCATATAATGATTCTCAGGGTAACTTGGAAAATGGACAAGATATAGCTGTGAAAAGGCTTTGCAATACTTCAGGACAAGGACCAAAGGAATTCATAAATGAAGTTAAGCTAATTGCAAATCTTCAGCACAGAAATCTTGTGAAACTACTTGGCTGTTGCATTCATGATGATGAGAGACTCCTGATATATGAATTTATGATCAACAGAAGCTTGGACTACTTCATTTTTGGTTTGAGATTTTATATTCTATATCATTTGTTTTGATTTTCTTTACCATGATTAAAAAGTTTCCTTCTTCTAACTAAGCCGAAAACTTTTATAATCAGATCAAACTAGGAGAAGTTTACTGCATTGGACTCAACGATTCCAAATTATCTGCGGAATTGCTCGAGGACTTCTTTATCTTCATGAAGATTCTAGGTTAAGGATTATCCACAGAGATCTCAAGACCAGAAACATTCTTCTAGACGAAAATATGAATCCTAAAATATCAGACTTTGGTCTTGCTAGAACATTATGGGGAGATGAAGCAAAAGGGGTAACAAGAAGAGTAGTAGGAACTTAGTAAGCATAATTCAATGACTTTAATTTGTTTGCTTCATAAATTATAAATATTCACTACTCTTTTTCTAATCCCGGTATCTTTTCTTTATATATTATTTGTTTTAGTGGTTACATATCTCCAGAGTATGCAGCACGTGGATTTTTCTCGGTGAAATCCGATGTCTTCAGTTTTGGTGCTATTATACTAGAGACAATTAGTGGAAACAAGAACAGGGAATATTGTGACTATCATGGCCTTGATCTTCTTGGATATGTAAGTCTAAGGATTTAACCCACTTAAAACAACATATGTACTGACATATTGAAAAAAGTGTTGTCAATTTCAGACCGTAGAAACTACGCTGTTTTGTTCAAATTTCACTACTCTACAGTGCTATAGTGATGTTACAGCCCTATTTTACAACACTATATATTAAATCACATATTAAAGAACAATAATAGTTTGTGAAAATTCGGCTATGCTTTGGCATTTCTATATCTTCTATTTGACAACATTAATTGAAAAGTAAATTGAAAAACTCACAATCTTAAATTTTGTGTCCTCTAGGCATGGAGAATGTGGTCTGAAAAAATGTCGTTGGAACTGATAGACGAATGTCTAGGCGATTCAATTGCTGTAGCTGAACCTGAAATATTGAGATGTATTCAAATAGGACTTTTATGTGTTCAAGAGAGAGCTGATGATAGGCCAGACATGTCAGCAGTAGTTCTAATGCTGAATGGTGAGAAAGCATTGCCTAATCCAAAGGAACCGGCCTATTATCCGCGCCAACTTGGTTCTTCAGCAGAAAATAGTAAGCTGCATTCAAACAATGAAATTTCCATGACATTGCCACAAGCAAGATAGTCTATTATATGCTATTTGTATAGAAGCACTAAACTACCGAAGGAACAACTTTTGGTAAAAGATTTTCTTTCTGTCGTCTTTGTACCTGTGTTAAGCTTCAATCGATTGAGAGTGTTAATAGAACGATCAGAGGTTTAGTGTGCATGTTTGGTATCATGGCATCGTTGAGTTTGTGAAAATCATAGTGAGTAAAAGCTATGTAGGTGGCTCATCCACCGTGATACCAAAGCACTTAAATATTTTGGTGCATGGCATTAAGCAGTATTTTTTTGAATCAGCATATATATTAAACCACCAGTATCATACGAGACGTACGATAGGGGACAAAGACAAAACTGTACAAGGGGCTCGGATTTGCGGTAACCCCAAAACCAAACCAAAATCTACTGTCATGACAGCAGCACTGCCGAAGCCAACACAGCAGGCAGTAACCGTGCCAGACCCCAAACTCACAGCTGTACAGCTGCACAAAAAACAAACCGAAACTCACCTATCGCAAAAGACAATCCTTTGGGTTCCAACTCCATTCATAGAAAAGATGTGGAGGGATCTTCAACCTGGATAAACTCCATTGCCAAGACAAGAGTGATAAACTCCATTGCCAAGACAAGACTTTAATTTCCTCAACTAATTCTTCCTTATCCCTGACATAATTATTAAAAGGGAAATGCTAAATAGTGTCCTTAGGGCATTGGTTAAGAGGATAAAAATAGAAATTTTGCATTGGGAAATGGTGAAAAGTGATGAATTTAACTTTCTAAAAGTTAATATATTGTTGAATCTACTGCAAACCTACTGCTCTTGGTTTCCTTAAGCATAACCCTTAAAAATCCTATCATTCCGCACCACCCAAAGAGAAGCTTGCCACACCAACAAGACCCTTTACAAAGTTTCTTATTCTGGATCTCCCCACTCCAACGCTCAAAATGTTCATACAAGTTGTGTGGCGTAATGAAATTGATCTCTAACCAACTCAAAATCTTCAACCATACTTTAAAAATCACTCGACAATGTAAGAAAAGATGAGAAGAAGTTTCCACCATTTGCTCGCAGAACACAATCTTCCAAAGCACCAATAGGCAACACACTCCTTATTGCAAGGTTGGCTTTTGTTGGGATACGGTTTAAAAGAAGTTGCCAAGAAAAAGCCACAACCTTTAAAGGTGCCGGGCTTTTTCACACATTCCGACATACCATTTCTTTTGTTCGAATCAACTCCTCCCCTGGCAACAATAAAACCGCAAGCAATTTATAGGATGAGCTAACCTTAATAACACCTTCCTCTTCTGGCTTCCACCATCACATGTCCTCCTCCCCCGATCTCCTCCAACCATCCAATCAACAACAAAGCATTTTCCCACTCGAAAAGGTTTCTTCGCCAAGCAAATAACCAATTGTTCAAACCATCAATCTCCTCCCACAAATCACCCACCACAGCGTCTTTTAGGGTTTTAATTGAAAATAGCTGAGGGTAATTCTCACAAAGAGGTGCATTACCCACCCAATGGTCATTCCAAAAACTAGTTTTTAAACCATTTCACACCTTCCTACCCACCTCTCCATTAAACCAGTTTGTGCCTACGGAATCCTCCAAAGTTACAATATTCATCCACCATCGTGATGCATATGAGGGCCAATGGATGTCATTACTATTCGACAAATGATTAATCCGGTTTCCATATTTACGATGAAGAACCTCCTTCCAAAGCGGTTGGCCCGATAATAAGCTTAAGTTCACCACCCTCACATCTTTGACTCCCAACCCCGCCCCCCCAATTTCCCCCGCCCAAAAGGAATTCTCTTCGAATTCTAACTATTCTCTACCACACCTTCCGGCATCTTGAGGAAGGAAAGATAAAAGAGAATTGAATTGAACACCGAATTAAGAAGGACGATACGACATTAAGCAGTATTAAACAATACTTTGGTATTTTATATTAGTGAAACATACTACATATACAAGCAAAACAAACTTCAAAATAGCTACAAATACTCTATTTCAACTCTTATCATAGCATTAGAGTATTTACACAGATTATGGAAGATTCCATAAGTTCTACCCCACCACATAAGCATAAATATTGAAATTAAATAATGTAGGTTATGTCTATACGCTATATTCAGAATGCTAATGTAATTTATCCAAATGTGGCCTAATTTTGAAGTGTTTAGATTCTGTTGTGACTTCCATACCTGTTTATTTTGTCTTGGCTATTTTCTATCAGATTCCTCATGATTCCAGAAATATATTTTCAGACAAATATTTGCCAATTGATGTCTTCTTTTTTTTTCCTCTATAGTGGAAAGATAGCTTGTAACAGATACTCGGGTAAGGCCCGGTAATAAAGGAGGTAAGAAGTCTGAAACAGTAGCAGTCCAATAATGTTTTATTCTCGAGTTTGGAGTGGAGGGGAAGCTTTGGAGGAGGCAAATATAGAAAGAAATCTAAAAATATTTCACATTTTTTTATAGAATGATAAATTAATGTTTACAATTAATATATTTTTAATTTTAAGAATATTATAACAAAATTTGGACACATTTTATTTTATTTTATTATATATCTTGGCGCAATTGGTATAGTTGTTGTCATGTGACTGAAAAGTTACGGGTTCAAGTACTGGAAACAGCTCTTGTGTAAAAATAGGGTAAGGCTGCGTACAATAAACCAAATGATGGGCCCCTTCCCAGACCTTGCGTATGCGAGAGCTTTAACTGCATCGGGTTGCTCTTTTTATAGATCCAAATGACATATATACGATTCAAACCTCACATCTTCCTCCTTATTTCTATTCTTTTCATACTCATAACCTTTTAAAATAAAAATTTGAAAATCTCACCATACAACATGCAATCCTTCATTTTTCATCAAATCGACCACTAATCCATCAAATTTTTAAGTAAGAGATTGGTACACATTTTCTCATCATTGCCGACTACTCCTTCCTTGATCAAGGGCTGTTGTCGTCATTCTCAAATGTGGCACTCAAAGACTAGCAACTTACATCTTCCAGTTGACGATATGATATTGACATTGAATGACGTGTGATACCTGCTACATCTGCCCATCCAGGGTCTTTTGCTGGACCACACAAAGTTTTCCAAATATGTGGGGTCTATCATGAGGAAGCAAGTCAGGAAGTTGAAAGGAAGTTCTTCTGAAGAACACTTCTTCTCATAAAGTTTGTCATGGTGGATTGATCTTTAACATTACATACGAAGTATCATGTTACTTTCTAAAATTACTTGTCAAATTTTGTTTGCTTTGGAGAGGGTCTGGTTGTATATTGTTGCTATGCTTTGTCTATTGCAGGAAAATACTTCAGATAGGTGGACATGGATACTTTGTAACAACGATACTTATTAAGTTAAAGGTGCCTATCATTTTCTCACTCAGGATGCTTCAGAAGATTCTTTGCCTCTCTCAGAGCTGGTTTGAAATAAGGTGGTCTTTTTAAAGATGTCTCTACTTTCTGGGCATTTTATTCTCTCGAAAATATGCTTTCTATTAAGGATAATCTGGTTCATTATCCTTAGTAAGAAGCATAATAAAACTTAAAAAAATAAAAAATTTAAGGAATCTAAAAGACTAAATGAGAACCTCTACCGAAAAAAGAGACTACATCAGACCGTATCCATTTATATCGATGCAACAATCTGTTCACCAAATAAAGGGGGTCTTCTCACATTATTCCTCCACATTTTAAAGAAATTTTAGAAACCATATAGTATATTATTATTTTTAACAAGGCAAAATGAGATATATATTAATATCGAAAAAAAACATTTTCTCTAACGAAAGACGTGCCAGAGAAGAATGTCAAAGTTCAACAACAATGATCAAGGCGGCAAAAAACCCAACCGAAAAAAAAAACACAAAAAATTGCATTAGCCAATGTCCAAGCAACCAAAAGGAAAAAAAAAAAACCACCAACTATGGAAAGCAAATGCCAAATGAGCGAGCGTTATTTGCCTTCAGCCGCCCAAAAGGAAAGCAACTTAATTGTTTACATAAGTCGATGAGTTGAGCTTATTTTATTGTTAAAACTTCTGTTATTCCTTTCCTTTCAAATAACCCAAGAACAAGAGAGACAGATTAAATGCATAACAACTCGTCGTGCTTTTGAGACACCTAATATGGTACAAAATTGAATAAAATGATCTGAAAACTGAAGAATACCAAACCAAATGCACACAAGATACCAAAGAGAACTCAACACATTACAAAGCATAAACAAATGATTGGCCGATTCAATGTTGCCACAACCATTAACACAAAGTTGAGAACCAATACGAATTATGCCTCGCCTGAACAAATTATCCTTGGCAGACAACTTGTTTCGAAGAAGCCGCTAAGCAAATAAAGATATCTTCAAGGGAATATCCTTATGCCAAATAAAATCAGAAACATCAATAAAATGATGTAGTTCCTAACTAGTGAGAAAATCGTACATCACGCACTAAATAGCATGCACCTGGATCTAGTTGTCAAATCCACTTATCCTCAACTTTAACCAGCATAATCACATTATGAAGTAATTCCCTACACTCCCCTACCAAATCCTTCTCCCACGCCAACAATTGACGCCTCCATTTCCAAGTTTCGCCTCCCTCACCCCCAACCTAAATGAAACATATCTACCACAATTATCCAACAATTTTCAATTAAATGAAATAACCTCTTAAACCTGTCACAAAATTTAAAGTCACCTAACCACGGATCAGCCCAAAAAAGAGTGTTTGCGCCATTACCTGATTTCCACCATAAATAATATTCAAACCAATTCCCCACGTATAAACCAACCCCATCTGGGATATGCACCAGATCCTTCCACCAAGCAGACGCCTCACTGCCACCCACCTTTACATGCCCCCCTATCCACCATCAACCTCCAACCACATTTACCTAAAAGAGTATAAATAAACTCCATCAATTGTCTAACCTCCAAACCACCATACTCCTCAAACAAAGAGACTCATAGTCAGGAAAGATCATAGACATGAAGAGATGACATGACAACCATCCAGGTAAATGTATACTTTTTCAACCTGGCAATCCTAACTTTATTTAAGGTAAGCAACAGTTCCCAAAAACTCAGTCGCTGAGCATCACCATCAATAGGGAGACCTAAATATACAAAGGGCAGCCACCCAATGTTACAGTTCAACAATGAAGTTGCCTCACACAACCAAGAACCATTAACATTAACACCAACGAGCAAATTTTGATTAAAATTTACCTTCATCCCCGACAAAACTTCAAAAAGGTGAAGAACCGCTCGCTTAACTCTAACATTAGCCCAACTTTTCCCCTAAAATCATAGTCTCATCAGCAAATTGAAGATGGGAAATGACCGTAGGCGCATATTCATGCCAACCTAATACCCGAAAAAAATATTATACTCAACCAACGCAGACATCATAACATGAAAGCCTTTTGTTGCTAACAAGAACAAAAAAGGGGAAAGAGTGTCACCTTGTCTTAGCCCCTCTTCAGTAAAAATTCCTCAGTAGGACTTCCATTAACCAAAATACTCCTTTTGCACCAAAGAGCCAGAAATTTCATTTTTTTTTTCCATAATTTCATCCAAATAATCCCAATCCATATAATCATATTCTTTTTAAAAATACACTTTAAAAAGAAGTAACTCTTTTTTAAGTTTGCGGGCTTCATCTACCACCTCATTAGCAAACTAGAATCTAAAATATGTCTACCTTTTACAAAAGCAAATTATGAATCTGAAATCACACTAATAATAACCCTCCTCAATCTATCTGCTAATAATTGTGTCAACCCCTTATACATACTTCCCACCAAAGATAGGTTGGAAATCATTCAGCCACCAAGGAGAATTGTTCTTAGGAATAAGAACAATAAAAGTGCAATTGATACTTTTTGTTAATCTACCATTACGATGAAAATCAGTTATGAATCTAATAATATCATCCTTCATGTTAGCCCAAAATTCTTTAATAAAACCAAAATTAATGTCATCCAACCCTCGACTCTTAAAACTATCATAGTCCCACCCTAAAACCTTCACCTCGTCAACAGTAAAGGGTTTAGTTGAATCAGCCCCTTCTAAAGTAGTCAAAGAATGGAAATGTAAATTATCCAACCCATGTCTCTCAATGTTATAACCCTTAAAGTGAGTTGCAAAATGTGAGAAAACAATATCACAAACATTAACTATTCCATCCACCCGCGCACCTTCCACAAGAATAGAGAAAATAGCATTACCTCACTAACGACTAAACATAATACCATTAAAATTTGAAATTCACATCGTCTTCTCTAAGCCAATTTAACCGAGATTGCTGTCAACATATGCTTGTGTTGATTTGAGATAATGAATATAGATCAACCGTGAGTCCATGAAACTCATCCACATTAGCCTATAACAACTTTAAATTAAAATTTGATTTTAAAAATGTTTTCAAATAAAACATATGAATATGAAAAACATAAACAACACAAAACAAAATAAATATCTTCCTTCAAAAAACAAAATAAATTTCTAATATGTATTCCATCTGTCTTTTATCATAGGCCATTCCAACATTCACATATATCAAAACAGTAATTGTAGTAAAAAAATTGTATTAAAGGAATTGTGCTGATGTTATATATTTATCCGTAAAACTATTGATATCAAAAAGAAAAGTATTTCCTTTGGTAAAAAAAAAAGTATTTCCTAATGATAAACGAAATAGAGTTATTTTTTAAATTAATCATCAATGGTGATTTCGAAAAAGATAAAACTGAAAATTTCTTTAGTCTTTATTATGTCGTTAATTAATATTTTTAGCAAATTAAAAAAAAAATTGAATAAGCAAATTCAATATTTTTAAATCGTTGCACTTGTTTTTGACAAAAAGATGTTACAATTAAATGCCTCTCATTTTTCTCCTAGCTAAAATTCTAGAACTCTAATTCTCTATTCAAAGTCTTCACAACTTTTAAACATTTATCACCCAAAAGCCACCAATCAAAGCATCTAATATACATTTATGTCAAATTCTAAAGTCATTTCAAAGGTTTTGGTAACAAGTGTACAAAAACACTTTACAAAGATTCAAATAATGGAAACCTTTGATAACTTTCATATAGACAAAGTTATTTTTTGATATTTTAACGTAGAAGAATGTTAATGAGTGTCCTTGGAGCATTGATTAAAATGTTAAAATTAGTAAATTTGTATCAAAAAGTGGTATAGTTATTGCTAAAACAAAAATAAAAACTTATAGTTATATTTCTAAGACAAAGTTTTTACTAATAGATTCCTTAACCAATGTTTTTAAAGCACCGATTAGCAAAACTCTTTAATGTATTGAATACACAAATCTAAGATAATATTTCTATTTTAAATTTCTTATAAACATTTGTTAGCATTTATCTATTTCAAAAGGTTATGCTAGTTAGTGTTTTTGAAGTAATTTGTTAAAAATATACCGCTAAATAATGTTTATTTTCTAAACATTCTAAAATAAACAATTATTTTTAAAAAAAATTAAATACTTTGATTTCTAGAACATTAAATACATATATTTTCATAAATAATTACCACTTCCGTCAAATTACTTATTTTTCAAACACTCATATATTTTAATACAATATTCCAAACATATATTTTCTTAAAGAGTGTTTGGAAAGCACTCATTAATATTTTTCTTATTATAAAAATTAGTTCTTTAACAAATGTTTCATTTACATTTGTTACTATTTTCCGATTTTAAATTAGAGTTAAATATGTTTTTGGTCCCAATAAATATGTAAACTTTTCATTTTAGTCCCTCTAAATTTTTTCTTCAACTTTTAGTCCTCAAAAAGTTTTTCATCTTCACTTTTGTCCTTCCTTTAAAGTAAACTCATATGTAGAATTCATATATTTTAATACAATTTTGCAAAAAAATTCATAATATTATAAGAATTTCTCCCAAAAAAATTAGCATTTTTTAACAAAACGTAAATTAAATATGAATTTTTATATTTTGTGTGTTAGAAATTCATATTTAATTTACTTTTGTTAAAAAGTTATAATTTTTTTTTGGAGAGATTTTTACAATATTTTACACATTTCTGCACAATTTCATTAAAAAAAATCCAAAAATTAACTTAAAAATAAGGATCAAAAGTAATTATTGAAAATTTTATAAATACTAAAAATTAAAGAAATTTTTTAAAAGATTAAAATAAAAAATTAATATATTTATAAAGATAAAAAATATATTTAACCGTTTAAATTATCACTAAATTCACGACTTTAGTCTTAACTAAACCATCATTCCTTTTAGTAAAAAAAACGAAACCCACCACTATCTATTCCCAGTATTAGTATTAAAAAAAGATGAAACCCATCATTATCAATTCCCAATATTTAATGAAATAAATCACATCAAAATATCTCCTCCTTTACAATTCTACCCTTTAGAGAACCTTCCACGAAAAAACTAGGCAAGTTCACTCCAACTCCAAACTCCAATTTAATGTAATCCGTGTCTGTCTCTGACCAAGTTAACTTTGTTCCCTTAGCTGTCTTCAATGAATCTATGTCCACTTACACTTACTCCACTCACCTTCTTCGAAAAAACCACACCTCTTTCCTCTCTCTTTCCTCTTCATATTTATATATACACACAAATCTTCAATTATATTTCATTCATCATCATTCATTATAATTCATAACCCTTAATATCTCCTATCTTCTCTTCTACAATATTTCTTTCCTTATGGCTTCACAAAATACACAAGTTCAATTTCAAGACTCATTACCCTTCATGGCAAACAAGCTTGGTGGGGATGGATTAATAGATGAACTATGCAATGGTTTCAATCTTTTGATGGATTCTACTAAAGGAGTCATTACTTTTGAAAGCCTTAAGAAGAATTCAGCTTTGCTTGGGTTACAAGATTTGACCGATGTGGAACTTCAATCCATGATTGTTGAAGGTGATTTTGATGGTGATGGTGCTCTTAATCAAATGGAGTTTTGTGTTTTGATGTTTAGACTTAGTCCTGAACTTATGGATGGGTCTAAGATGTGGTTGGAACAAATGCTTCAACAAGAAGTCCAAGATTCTTTCTAAAATTTTTTCATTGTTTTGGCAATTTTCCCATAAACTCGTGTAAAAAAAAGAGAATTTTTTTTAATGATATGAAATTGAAGAAGTCCATGATTCATCTAATTATTTTTACTTGTTTTGTATATTCTTTTGTTCAATTTGATTACTATGCTCAAATTTTGGTTAACCATTAAACGTTAATTTCAGTTTATTTTCGCGTTTATCTTATCTAATAATTGTTGATTGGATACCTTAAACAAACTTTATGTGTTGTAAAAAGTTGTGAACTGGCTGTGATTTAATCCAAATTAGCGGCTACCTATTAGTAATAGTCTTAGAACAATTGGCTTTAAAATATAGAAAAGTTAATAATTTAAAAAAATTAGAAGTAAAATGAAAGACCAAAATGCAAGTACTACACAATATGGTTTGGAGGACTTTATGAAGCTCGTGTGTGGAATTTGACCTCTAAAATAGGGGTGAATTATGACTTTGAATGTATATATTTGAAAACAATATAAATTTTGTGCAGTCCAAATGTGGCCTATCATTCCAGATGAGAAAATAATTAAGCCATTATTTTTCCCATCCTATAAACTTCTCGTGCGTCTTATTTGAATTCTAAAATCTGAAATATTTCAACGTATTTTTGAAGATTTTATGGGATTTTTATTCAGTTCGGATTCTAAAATCCAAACAGTATAGGACGCGTGAGAAACTCATAGGGTGGGAAAAGAAACAGTCAAGTAATGCATACTCAATATAGCTTGGTCAAAGGATCCATTAGAAAGTAGCTACTTTTCACACCCCCCCCACCCCACCCCATTCAGATGTATATTTTGGGTACTATAGTGGTCTATTCTTTCAAAGTCATCGCCATCATCTTTAGTGGTCTATTCTTTTTGAGATGAGAAAATAAATTCAACTTTGTACTATAGTGGATTTTTCAATGAACTATGTCCTAAAGTTGTGCGAAATATTAAGATAAACTTGAGATGAAATCCTTTTGGTTGCTCTATTTTCATTTTAAAGTAAATTCCATTTCAAATCATCCTCGATCATGTCTATAGACATGGTCTCCTACACTTGATCATCACTAACAACAAGACTCGATTTACAAGTCAGAGGTTCCAAGACTTTTGTAATGACCTCGGCATTAACCTGAAGTTCATCTTGGTAGAACACCCACAAACAAACGTGGAGGTCGAGTCAACTAACAAAATTGTCCTCAGAGGATTGAGAAATAGATTGGATCAAGTAATAGGAGAATAGAGTGAGGAGCTTATTCGAGGTTTATGGTCGTATCACACTACGCCCTAATCATCAACGCATGAAACACCCTTCAAACTTGTCTACCGATTGGATCCAAAAATGACTTACATTTGGTTTAGTACTTGACTTGACCATGCTTCTTTTGGAGTCACTCCTTTTAATCTCATTGTAGGACTTCTGTTTAGAATGAATGTTGTAGTGGCTATTGCTTCTCCCCATGGACTTGAATTTTTTAAGACATCAAGTCAAACACTTCATTCTTTCTTTTGATCAACTAAGCCCACACTTTCATAGTAAAATCGTACATGAAGGACACAAAATACTTGTTACCATAAAGTGAATCTACTTGGATTGATCCACACGCTTGTGGGTACACCAATTCCAGTTTCCCCTTTGATCTCACTTCTACTAGCTGTTGAAAGGAATTTATGGACTGCTTTGAAACAAGACACTCCCAATCACCATGTCTTGTTTGTTAATAATATGTAGATCTCTTTTGGACCAAAAAAATAATAATATGTAGATCTCTAAAATATAAGTGACCAAATCTTTAATGCCACGCCCATTCTTCTCTACTCATAGATGATGCAAAGCATTTTTGCTCCAACACTTGAATACCTATTTTGAAAGTTCTGTTTTTTTGACACAGGGAATTTAAGAATCAAACTCTTCTTGTCATCATGCACCTTTAGTACATTATCCCCCATTATCATTTTATACCCCTTTTCAAGCACTTTATCAAGGCTTAGAAGATTACTCTTCATACCTGCTACATACAAACATTTATGTTATACATGGACTTCTTGCATTCTCTTTTTTGTATCATCACCTTGTCTAATCCTTCAGCACTCAAAGTGATATCATATGTAAATTTCATTGTATGATAACGTATTTTTATACGTATTTTATAAATTTATTTTGTTTTCATAATTATAAGTTTATATTGCCTTTTTAGAACTATTTTAATACTTTTAGTTTATTTTTGAATAAATAGATAAGATCAAGTGACCGTGAAGAATTGATGAAGAAATAGTGGGATACAAGAAATCGATGATGTTTTGATGGCCAAGGGATCAAACGATGTTAGTGGAATACTTCTTCAAAGTATTACAAATGGAAAATCAATGTCAATATGTCCATTTTCGCTATAGCTATACCGAGTGCAGAAACCGTCACTATAACTCATGAAAGTTCAAAAATCCAAGAAAAATTGAAGTCATGGAGGCTACAACCACATGTAGTCACGGGTTACTTTGTGAATTTCAATGATTTTGTGTAACTAGACTTTAACTCGTGGGATGCACGGATTTTTTAGAGTTTTATTTTTTTTTTAAAGTTTCATGTATAATTATCAAATTGACTATATTATTAGAAACATTTAATGAAATACAAAAGTGTTTTAAAAAAAATTAAATCGATTCGTTAATTTATTATATGATGTATATTCCATAAAAGTGAAATAAGACATATATATTTCTTAATTTGAAATCAAACATATATATTGCTTATAAAAATAGAAATGCTATAAGTGGCTATCTTGAAATAATGATTAATAATAACCGTGTGGGTAGAAATTAATAAGTGGTTAGTGGGTTATAGATAATGTGATAGTGGGAAACGAAAATGGGATTTAATGGATTGTTTAAAAGGGCATTTGATATTAGATATCATTTAATGGAAGTAAAATTAAATCAAGAAAATTGTCGGTGGCTTAGTGGTCAAAACGTTGAGAAGAAGTCATTAGGTCTCGGGTTCCAATCCTTATAGAAGTTTTTTTCATAAAGATTTTTTAAGCTAATCAAAAAAGGCGGGATTAAGGTTAATTAGGGCTAACTTGCAGCACTATTTACTAGACAATCGAACCGTGCTAACGCACATGTCATATCGACGGTAATATTTGGTGGTAACATGTAACAAAACAGTTTAGTTGAATGTTATAATTGTCATAATTCTATTCATAATACTAATTATCATAGACGTTGGTATTGTACCATATAATAAGATTTCTTTTGCTACGGAAAACAGGTACATGAGTTCTGAATTATGAGTTTTGAGCAGAATTTTGCGCCTTTTGCTAGTCTTCATGAAGCGAACAGGTACATGAGATGAAACAACGCAGCTAAAAGGAATTTTGATTTGTGGTTAATTGCTTACATATTCAAACAACACAAACAGAAGGTGAGAAGTCATCAGCAATAAATTTAAGTTTTATAATTACCTGACAATGCATTAACCACCAGCATAATTCCAATGACAATTGTTTATGTGAAATAAACATAATGTGATTACATATATATCTAGGCAGAATTTGTTTATTTAGCACTGGCTTTGTTCAACAATCAATTATATGACTCTTAGCATTCCACCTCTGTTGACTTACACCAAGACACCTTATGGCGCGTTCAATCAAGTGGTCTCTGCATTTTCCCTAATTATGTACTCACAACAGTGTGCATATCATCTCTCAAAAAAAATTGTGCATTATTTACCACACAATTCAACGTGATACTCTCAAGTTGGAGTTGGAAAATATGGCATATGTGGTTTAATGAAGATAAAACAGACATATTGCTACTATATCTTTCAAATATAAATTAACAACCTGATCAAATAGAGATATAACAGAAACTACGGTGAAAATCTTGGTATAATAATAATTTTACAAAGGTTCTTAGGACTGAATGATTGTAGGGATACATATTATGAGGAAAGAGCTTCAGTTGAAGATATCGAAGGTCAATCAATCATGTACGATAGTTTTTTCGCAACAGAACTTAGTTGAATATGGAAAATATTGTCAAATATGTTTAACAGCGCTGCATAACTCTTTAAATTAAAATCAGCAAGTTATATTTGGTGATTTAGGTAACTTTCATTGATTGAATGCAATCAGTAGAGTTTGCACACACATTTAAAAATTAAAATATAGTCACAATGGTCTTTGATTATATTCATGACCAAAATGAAACAATCATCAACGCTGCTTAAAACTTTTTCATATTAGTTGCATAAACTTCTTCATTAGATCGATGAGAATGATAGTAGCAATATAAATACTAAAGTAACTTAAAAAAACTACAAATAATGACTGCTATTTAATGGAAAAAGCAATTTTATAAAACGAAATTGTACCACATGTCAGATATGACACATAAGACAAACATGTCTAATTTCATTAGGAGTACATTCAAAAGTGTAGTAAGACCAACACAACAGTACAGTGCAGATTACAGACCAAATTAAAAAAAAAAGAAAGGAAAAACACATAATTTTGAAGTTATAATTCTAGCAGCTTGAACAAACTTCGATAACGCAGCAGATACTTTCTAGCTTTAAGCAGTTAATCAACAAAATGGAAAACTGGCACGAAAATAAAGGGCATAAGAAAGTTACATAAAGATGAAAGATTAAAATAAAATGGAGGAATGTAGTTCAGTAGCCATAGATATGCAGGTATATATAGGATAATAAAATGTATGTGAAGAGTTGCAGATAAAATTTATGTGAAGAACTGAAATTACCTACATTGGAAACACACAACAGATGGCTGAATGGATATTAAAGGGTTTGGAAGGTTGAAATGCAAAAAGTATGAAAATAGGCAGTTTTTGTTTTCATTTTCAATGCTGAGTACGTTACTTTATTTATTCAAAAATAATGCACTTGATGTGCCTTCAGAATAGGAAGGGACGCAACAAATTAGGAGGGGAGCAGAATTTGAAAATTAAATTAGAATGATTTGAAAATTAAATTGGAATGAACAATTAATGCGATAATCACTAGAGGGAAAATATTAGGTTAAAATTAGGGTTAATGCTAGCTAGATCAGTTAAACTTTATGAGTAAACCTAGGAATTGACATATTCCTTCGAAACCTATCCTTCAGATGGATAACAAACTTATCCATACCAACAAACACCATAGTCACCCAGGATCCGAGACAAACACCGTAGAAGTCTTTTAGGGCATGTCAACCCGTAGTCAAGTAAATATTGCAGTTGAATCTCTCAACCAACACCTCAAATTCATTGTTTTTAGAATCCACAAGATTTGCGTAGCATCCAATTTGGTCTCCAAAGTCAATAACAAACATCGTTGGCAATAGAACCATGTCATAATATTTTTTTTAAAAATATGTATCAACATGTTAATAGATGAATCTGAATGGAAAGGATGATCCGAACAAAAGCATCTGGAAAGAAAGCCTTACGTGTAGAGTATCAAGCTCAACCACATACGTCCTGTACTTTGTACGGAGATCATTGACAACCTTCTCAAGTTCGGATGTGGGATTTGGGTTCAACGGGGTTGACAACAAAACACCAAACAAAATGTTAGTATTACGATAACAAATTTTAGTTTTGTATTACAACATCATAAGAAATTTAGCAAACCCTAAACTTGTTAAAGCATGATAAGACAACAGAGCTTGTACGTAATTGTTGGTCATGCTTCTGTGAATGTGATGGGATCTAAAAGGATGAGAGAAAAAGCAGAGTGAATAATCCTTGTTTATATTTCATGTTTATTTCAACGGAATATAACAAAAAGAAATAATAGTTAGGCAATGGTTGTGGAAAAAAAATGTTCGATTTAGTGTATAAAAAAGGCAATATTATTTAGACAAGAATAAAATTTCGATTTTTTAAATATTTATTCATTGGGAAAAAAATTCGATTATTTCAAATATTAAAAAGGCAATATTAGATAGGCAAGAATAAAAATTCAATTTTTTAATCGTCTATTCAGTGTGGAAAAAAATTCGATTATTTCAAATAATAGTTGACTATGAAAATTTATACCTATTAATTACACATTGATAGTTGTGCTCCTCGATTTTCGGATATCAAACCTGTAACGCCCTATTTATTTATCTAATTATTTTTGGTTGAGTTTAGAGTCTTTTATATGACTTATGTGATTTATGTTTATTTATGACGTGTTGTTGTGTATTAATATTTTATTAAGTGGCTTTATATTATTATTTGGAAGAATATGTTGGAAATTAGAATAGATAGACTTGGAGGGGCTGGTATAGAAATAATAAAGAATAAGTGGTGTTAAGTAGAAAATTTGTTGAGTATATAAAGAAAAACAAGAGACAGACACAAATTAGGTTTTACAGAAGTCTTTGGGAGAAAGAGGAGAAGAGGAGAACCAAGAGAAGAGAGAACCTGTAGAGTCTTGCAATCACCAATCTA
>Ga0315914_1002284_pt1 | contig 29365 bp, 15 predicted proteins | sample MpolenodulesMG_FD_203920 | JGI IMG/M metagenome (GOLD analysis project Ga0315914, IMG submission 203920) | Medicago polymorpha root nodule microbial communities from Los Angeles, California, United States - elongated nodules | ecosystem: Host-associated > Plants > Roots > Nodule | place: USA...
GTGGATAAAATAGGGGGGAGGGGGCAAAATCCTGAAAAAACATAAAACATGGGGGGTAAAATTCCAAGTTTTAAAATAGGGGTGGCAAAATCCATAATCAATCAAAATAGAGGGGGTAAAATTCCGAGTTTTAAAATAGGGAGGGCAAAATCCAAATTCAATCAAAATAGAGGGGTAAAACTGCACTTAATCCATAAAAAAATAGTAACAAAAGAGACATTTACAGATTTTGTTTGTAATTTTGAAAAACTCAAATACTATAGTGACGTCAAATCACACATTTAAGTTCCAAAACGATCATTTACTCTTTTTTTAGTACTATATATGTAACAATGATTTTTTTAGATTAATTGCAATTTTGATCCCCTTATTTATTTCATATAAAAGATTTTAGTCTCCCATATTTTTAATTTAAAAAAATGATGTTGCGAAATTAAAAACAAGGAGACCAAAATCCTTTATTATATTTGATAAAATAGGAAAAACAAAATTGCAATTAAGTTTTTTTTTTTTGTCAAATTCATGTGAAATAGTTGAAAGAGATATCTAATGCACCCATTACTCAAAATAGTTCGGTCTATCCATGCATTCCGGTAAGAAAATTGCTTTTTTCACATGTGAAATAGCTTACAAATTACCGTTGAAGACAAATGCATAAATTTCATGTGTTTTAAAGCAATTTTACGTGTGAGGAAAACAATTTTCTTCTAGTAAAGGTATTTGGAAAAATATTGAGAAGTAAAAGGCCAAAACAATCGGGCTTGGGCCACAACTATGAAAGTCAGCCATGTTATGGACCATGTGTGAGAATAACTTTTTAGACCCCTCAATATCTCTTTAGACCCCCTTAAAATACGAAAATAACCGTCATAAGACGTCTGGTAGTTAAATAATGGAGCCTCTGGTAGATAAACAACGGTAGTTTTTTTTAATTTTTCACCTCTGGTATGTACATACCGAAGGCACATTTTCAAATTTGCACATTTACCACGTATGGTGGTATGAAAAGCAACTTATTCCTTCCTTCATTCCAATCCCATAAATATAAATGGTTATCTGATTAGTAATTACTAAAAGAATCACTGTTGCTCTACCAAGAAGCTCTTTCAATGTTACTTTCTCTCCAGTACTCTTACTTTGTTTGCATGATCCATTGATAAGCGAATAATAGTTCCATCACCTTGGACAGCCATATTTGAAATAATTAGTTGTGGAGTATTTTCCCTGCTATGACCAACATGCATAAGGAGCATTGTAGCATTCAGCAAGTGCCAAACTGTTGGGTGTTGTACTGTTATTACCATGGCCACTTCCTTTGTTGAATATTTTTTCATATGAATCTCTTACATTATTTAATGGAATTACCATGTTGTCTAGGCTGTGTCTCGTAGAAAATCTTTGAAGCAACAAATTCTCCCTCTCTTTCTTCTTCATTAATACCATATGTCTTCGAAGCAACAAATTCTCCATCTCTTTCAAACTATGCATTTGTCTTCGACGGTAGTTTGTAAGCTATTTCACATGTGAGAAAAGCAATTTTCTCACATGGTGGCAGAGAATTCGGAGTATGGCAGAGAATTCGGAGAATGACTTTTGCGATATTTGGACATCAAGGCTCCCACGGGGGGCAGCAGTGGGGAATCTTGGACAATGGGCGAAAGCCCGATCCAGCAATATCCCGTGAGTGAAGAAGGGCAATGCCGCTTGTAAAGCTCTTTCGTCGAGTGCACGATCATGACAGGACTCGAGGAAGAAGCCCCGGCTAACTCCGTGCCAGCAGCCGCGGTAAGACGGGGAGGGCAAGTGTTCTTCGGAATGACTGGGCGTACACATGGTGAAGGGCCTAAAAAGCAATCCTCATCATGTGTATGATCCTTGATGCCCAAATATCACAAAACTCGTTCTCCGAATTCTCTACCATACTTCGAGCTTTAAGATATGTAATTTTTTTTTTTTGGGAATAAGATATGTAATTTTCCTTAAAAAAGTTTTTATAAAAAGTGTTATTTTTTGGGTTAATTGTACCCATTATTTTATTTGATTCTAGTTTTTCTTCAAAACAATATATATGGTCTCTTCCCTTAAAAATATATAGGGTTAAATATGTTTTTGGTCCCTCTAAAATTTTCCTTCAACTTTTAGTCCTCCAAAAAATTTCCATCTTCACTTTTGGTCCCTCTTTTAAAGTAAACTCATATGTAGAATTCATATTTTTGAATAAAAAATTTTCAGAAAAATTTATAATATTATAAGAATCACTCCCGAAAAAATTTAGAATTTTTTAACAAATCATGAATTTAATATGAATTTTTATATTTTTGATGGTTAAAAATTCATATTAAATTTATGTTTTGTTAAAAAATTCTAATTTTTTTTGGGAAATATTTTTACAATATTCTACACATTTCTGCAAAAGTTTATTAAAAAAAATATACTAAAATTAACTGAAAAATAAGGACCAAAAGTAATGATTGAAAATTTTATTGGAACTAAAAGTTAAAGGAAAATTTTAAAGGGACTAAAACAAAAAATTGGTATATTTATAAGGACCAAAAACATATTTAACCCAAAAATATATATGATGCCTTCCCTAAATTATATATATATATAGGGACCAACACGCACCAAAAGAATATTGTGTATGTACACTACTTCCCTAAAAAAAAATATTGTGTACACTACTACAACTTTTTTTTCATCAAAACACTAGTACTGCCCTAAAGTAGAGTGCATGCTGCAACTTCTTTTTTCATGTGAGTTTTTTTTTCTCATTTCACACATACTAGGAAAACGTGTATAAGTGAAAGAGAAAGAAAATGATTTTGAGTGTTTTGTTTAATATTGGTGAATTTTCTATTATCATAAATGAAAAGTATATTATATTGAATTGGAAATGATGAAAATAGTAATAATTAGAGTTATAATTGAAAAAAAAGTTATTAATATTGTATTAAAAATTGAAATGAGATAATATTTTTTTACAAATGACTCAATTATTATGGGACGAAAGGAGTAGTAAAATTCATCATAATGTACTTTACAATTTATGTTGATCGTTTATATTCAATAGCTGGATTATTTTTAGGTGGTCACAAGATAAAATATAAATCTCTTGGACATTCATATAATACGAATTCTATACTTTATTCTTTTAATTATTTCAAAAATAATTCTATCTTTTTTGTTTTTAAAAGCGCGTCTAAGATTTATGACCATCGTCTTGTGGTCATGGAAGATTTGCTTTCAATAATTAATACTGTAATAGGCTAAAATATGGTACTATTCCCCGCAAATATGTCTCGTTTAAGTTTTGGTCCCTATAAAAAGAAATTTGTTTTTGGTCCCTGCAAAATTTTTTGTTTTTTAAAATAGTCCCTTTAAAAAAACAAAATATTTTGCAGGGACCAAAAACTACAAAATGGGTCCAGTCATCATGTGCCACGTATGCAAATCATCACAAAAATGGGGTCAAAGACTATTTTAAAAAACAAAAAATTTCGCAGGGACCAAAAATATTTTTTTTTTTACAGGGACCAAAACTTAAACGAGACATATTTGCATGGACGAGTGCAATATTAAAACGTTAATAATATTATTTACAAAAATGAGTTTAATAGCTAGAAATTTTTCGTGTTAATAGACATCCATTGAGTGACTTCCATTTTTTACGTCGCATCGGTTTCAAAACATACTTACAAAAATAGAGTGATTTGGCGAAGAAGTGAATTTTTAATAAATGTCAATATAAAATTAGTTTCTTTAAACATTAAAATAAAAATCAAACTCGATACTTTTGAGTTTATAACGCACTCACGCGCTATGTACACAAACTATTGGCACTAAATCTTAATAATGAAACAAGAAAAGTGTAAAACTGGTTTACCCTTTAAATCCTTATAAAATTGTTAAATTCATCTTTTAATTAATTACTTTTCAGCGAAATCTCAACTTTTTATTTTGTTTTTCATATGTTCCTGCTATTGAAGTTAATCATATTTGTTGGGCCATGAAATGAATCAATGGGATCACCCACATTGAGTGTAAGGGTTATCATACAAGTGGATTGAATACCACATCTTAATTTAAAATTTTGTATTACTTACACCATTGTTGCCGCTCCACTCAATGAGACATGTTGCTTGACCATCATTATCACGAAGACTTTCGACAATAGGAGTTGGCCGAACCCTTCGTCAAACAGTCAACATTGATACCACTGTTGGGTCATGAGGGGAGCGAGATAAATCATCCAAGTTGGGTCAATAACAATCGCACAAATGAGTTGGATACTACATCTTAACCAATATCTTTAAGGTATTAAATCTATGCGTCCTCGCACTTATATATTGTTAAACATTCAATTTTCATCCGATGTGAGACTTCTAACTCACACTTACTACACAACTAGATACTAAATGTATATATCTCTCAATTGAAATTTAAGTATTGATTCGTCATATCGTAAGAATTTAGCTCATTTCACTAACCTCAATTCCAATTGGTCTTCAAAACACTCTTTATTATGGGACATAGTAGATTAATTTTACATATGGAAATGGTTGCCTTTCTCACTTCATGGTCCATTGTTCACACAAAGACAATAGAAGAAGGCAGGTTTAGTTAATGCTAACTGTGTCCCCCTGTCAAAGGCCGAGTACCAGTATTTGTCATTAACTGGATTTAAGATAGTGACACATATCAGAAGACAACACCATGTACTGGCCCAAGCCCACCACCACCAGCCCATTGAATACTCATCCCGTGCTACATGTGAACAATCCTTTGGAAAATTTCAATGACAAACAAGTGAATTAATTTCTCATTACATTTCTTTGAGAAAAAAATATCACATTCTGTGTTATTTTGTAGAATTTACCTCTCTTTTGCTGTGAGGTTGGGGCAGCAGAGAATAGACGGGTCCTTGTCCTTCTTTACCATTATAACAATCACGCAATATTGAAGGTGTTATAAACTTATATATGTATCTCTCCCTGCAACGTGACAATTCGAATTGTCTCGTCACTTTAATTCTGCTCCAAAATCAGATTCTGATTCAGTATATAGGGGCCACTCCATTTCAATTCAATTTTCTAGTCCTAGATTCTTTCTTCTTTTTTTTCTGGTATTCAATGTTGAAGTATGTAACATTTATTATTATAGTGATCCTTTTTCATTTAATTTTCACTGAAAAGGAACTTTCTTCAGTAATGATATGGGCCAATAATTTCTCCAATATATAATCATTTAAAGAAATTATGAAATTACATTACATACATTGACACGGTGAAATCTATTATAGGCTGTGAATTGCGATCATATGGAACCATATTTAATTAAGGTCTCGGGGTCCAATTTCCGTGGGTCCTCCATTTCTTTATAGAGTGAGTGTACTAGACAAAGAAATTGCGACAAATTCAGAAGAATAATAACAACACAAAAAACAACGGGAATGCTGAGTAGAGACCACCGATTCAAATTTCTATAAGCTAGATCTCATCATATTAATAAAGAAAGACCATAGTCTAAATGTCTAATAGTATAAGCAAGCATGTTGGCACAACACGACTTTTCTATCAATAAATATGGCCGTCCGATCCTACTAGAGATGAAAGCTTGATGCATTTCTGATGAAATTTATAGATAGTATAGAAAAATAGCATTTTCCTTTTGTAATATATATCTTCCTGAAGAGGCAATCAATTAATTTATTCATAGTGATTGTTTGCACATGAGTAAATTGAGTATTCCCTGGTGCCTAATTTACTCTGTCATTGACAATTTCCTTGGCATCATCTCATTTTCGGCATTGACATCTGCATTTTCATTTCTTTGAATCAAACTTCGATTTGTTCACAGCTGTTGCATTTAAATATTCGTACATAAAATCGTAAATTAATAGTAAAAAATAACTCGTGCTCGACGACGCATGCGAGACCCGTATACCCCTTTGGCCCAAGCGCATAACTCCGAACAAAGGTGCAATCTTGTGATGGCCCAATACGATGTTTAACAAGGAGAAGTTTAGGTTTTCTCCGGAGTTCATAACGCTGACGACTATCATGACTCTTCAATGCTTGATGATTCGATAGTTACAAAATTCTGTCATATGTAACAACTTTTCAACGACTATCTCATCTGTGACTCTACAAGTTGCATGAGAAGGTTCTTGGACCACAAACTCAAGGAATACATCTCCCTAAAAACCTCTCATTATGTACTCCTTAACTAACTTGACTCATGAGCATTAGAGTGCTTGTATGTACCCCAACTCACATCATCACTACTAGTCGGGTGTCATCGTTCTGATCAAGACAGGTCACCTCCAATCCATATAATAAGAGAAATTTTGGAGATATTTTTTTGTCACAGTAATTATTTAATGCTTAACAATTTATTACAAAAATAAATTTCTAAAAATATTTAAAAATTGGTTTTAATGTTTTTATTTTACTTTTATAAAAAGACTAAAGCAGAAAATTTAAAAACAAGATAGAAATAGGCTCTAAAGAAAGAACAACAAAGTGCTCCTTTAACTTTAATCATTTACTCGTTGACAAAAAGAATAGTTAATCATATCTCTGTTTATATTTTTGGCAGAATTTTTTGTTCCTTACTACTATAATTTATAATTTAATATGCCATTTTAAAATTTAACTAATATTAATTAGTGTTTTATCAAAATTAATTGTAATTAACATCTTCTTTTTTTTTGACAAATTGTAAATAATATCTAGTACTGAAATAAAATTACTAGGAGAAAAATAAGATATAATTCATAAAATATTATTGTAATTAATTTTATCAAAAATAAGAAGATTTATTAATACCATAGTTGGGGGACAATCTTTGTCTCTTTCCCCTTTTTCTTTTAGTTGAAATACGCAGTACAGTATTCTGCAGTCTTTTACCAACTAGTAATACAAGATGATCATCAGTACTAGACACTGTGCCCTGCAATTTCAATATTCCACACCTAACACCTTTAATCTTTTTTTTTATTGATGGTGTATACGCACTGTAATTTGACCAAGTATTGTTAAAGTGGCCAAAATTTCTTGATGAAAGTAAACGTTTTCTAATGTATATCTACCACGATACTCAAAATCAAATCCCTCCCCCACAAAAAACAGGAAGCTCGTACATAGAGACTAGAGAGGGGAAAAAAACGAATAAAGTCAAGCAATAAATGGTCCCCTTCGATATGGAGGGAAAGCACATGCAGGGGATTTTGTGGGTGTCTCTTGCATGCTATGAACAAGACAGAATCAAGATCCACTAAAACAAAACAAATTGTTAAACTCAAAGCACTGTGTTCTTTAGTTGCATTTTGTTGCCAATTTAAATGACCGTTGGGCTCAAATCAGTGACTATTGCCTTTGCTATACAAGAGAAATCAAATGCCTAATAATATATTAACGTAAACCCGTCCTTATAATTTTGAGTGTTATGTGAAAATTAAAGTATTGTTAAGATTGTTCGTAAGATCTAACTCAATTGATAATGTTGATATTGCTAAGTTGAACATTTATATGGGTAAAATATATTATTAAGATTAATGGGTAAAGTTGATATATGGGTAAAATGCAATTCAGTTGACTCATTGACATGGTCCAGTTTAATTGAGATGATATACCAATAATAAAAACTTTGTTGTGCTTCCCCGAGAAAGGATGGAAACTTATTTTGCACTTTGAACTTCAAAATCCATTTACATACCAACAAACTTTTCTTTTTTATTAGTTAAAGCAAAAGATAGCTGGAGCAACATTTTTTCCTTTCTCTCTCTCTCTTTTTTTTTTTTTGGTTGTCATATGCAGAATATTGACACTGTAGATGCCCGTTTGTATTGACCCATACAAATAAAATGAACAACTAATTCCTTCTGTCATTTTCATTTTTTCCTTTTATATATGTTTTCGAAATTTAGTTAATTAATTATTAAATCTATGTAAGTATAATATAATATTTCCCATAGATCTCACTGCCACTCAACTAGAAGATCCGACAAACCAGTCTCTTTGAAATTGATATGATAATGTTAAACGTTTGTTCAATAATTTTCAACAGTGAATTAAAAAATAAAACAAATTTTAATATATTAATCTTTTTTGTTCCGATATGTGATATTTTTGTTTGTAAATAAAACCTAATAAAAAATAATTTTTTGTTGGTAGGTTTAAATTTAAAACTTTTGTTTTATTTTTAAAAAAAAAAACTTAAGTTTTGGTAGTACTACCCTTAGACTGGTTTGGATGATGTTCAATGTCACCGAAAATATTTTTTGAATATCAATGTGATTTGATCTTAAAAACAACAATGGTTAATCAACTTCGAGTCTCCAAATTGTTAAATAAGTTTTTGACATAATAGAACTTAAATATTTATCATTGCATTATCGTAGGCCCTGAAACAAATACTCACATTATTATCTTTAATTTGGACTAATATAAATGAGTTTGGCTCTCAAAGTCTCAAATACACCTTCAGTATATGCGCAACTATACATAGTATTATAGACTTGAATTTGCTTGCATAATTAACAAAATGCTGGTGAAGACAATGGTCCACTTTGGCTTTTGCTAAATGAAGAAAAGACAAAAGGAAAAGAAAATACATGAAAATTTGAGAACAATTGAAGAAAGTAAAAAACGAAAGAAACAGAAAAGGATGCTACTACAGCTGGATAGCTCATTATGTGTTTACTTTTTACTATGATTGCAAGTAAGAACGCAAAGTGAACTCACCATAACGAGGTCAACTAATGCTTCATTGATATCCGTATTTCATTTCTAATATGTGCCGTGGCCGACAACATGTTCCACTCAGCACATGCAAAACAGAAATTCATTCCTAAATCTTCAACAGTTGCTTCCTCAATTTTCATATTGGATTTCAAGGTAAACCAAAAAAGTTAAATTATTTGCTTATATTTAAAAACAGAAGGAGTATAACCTAACAGATGTTCATAAATTGGCAATCCTCACTTCACAAGATAATTTTGTAAAGTTGAAATAAGCTCAACCACATTTTTTAACAAACATAAACAATGAATACTGAAATCATGCTAGTGTGCTTGCTTAGATAAACAAAATTTATATTAGGAGTAAAGGAAAACCCTTCCGTGTGCTTTGATGCTAACAGAGCATTATATACTATAGGCTATTGGGTGTCACTTGACCACGTGACCTTATGTAAGAAACATAAATAGAAGTCACATGACATTATGCACCAAACAATATATTTGTGTTTTAGAGTGACCAAAATACATGATGTTTAATATTGAAAATGTAGGAGTGTTTATTTGGTTAGAATAGTTTTATATGATTGCTTGTCCTTTTGATTTTGAGTCTTTGACTCATCATTACCTTTTTAAGGGTATGAAAAGAAGAATTGACCTATAAGTACTCATTGGAAAAAAATTACTCCATAAATACCCTTTAATACATTTTTGGTCCTTTATAATAATGAACTAGCAAGTTATCGTGTGATATGATAATCCATATTTTTTGGGAAATTAATATGATTTTTTAATGTTTTATATTTCTTTTCGTTCAAAGTTTTATTATATAAAAACAATACTTCAATATTACTTTGCTATATCTACTTCTTTTGTTTTTTTTTAAATAAAAATACTTCAATAGTATGAAGGAAAAAAATCATATATGCTTGTTCACACCCTCTTACCAACTCATTATTCAATAATGTTTAAAAAAATTATTCAACTACATATCAGGGAATACAAACCTCAAATTGAATAATGAAAAAATTCCTAAAATTTTAAAAATTATGGGGACTATATTTGAAAGATATAGAAATGGGGACCAAAGTCAGAAATCAAAGAAAATAATGGGACCAAACGTTTGTTTAAGCTTTTTTTATTATGGCATTGCTTTAAGTTAAATATTCATGAGCAATAGTTTAAAAACAATATGTTAGTAACAATAAAGACAATGTTCAAAGAATCAAAAGAGAAAAAGTTTGTATAAAGAAAGATGTAATTATCACTTCGATAAATGTTTAATTTGTAAATTTCAATAAAAATTTATTTACATGAGAACAAAAACCCTAATTATTATTGGTAAGTTAGAAAGTAAAAAAGAAAAATCAAAGTCATTTGAGGTTGAGAACGCATAGATTTAGATATATCATATAAAGTGGAAGTGGATTTATTTGGATGAAGTACAAGATAAAATAAATACACTCATTGATATGGTCATTTTTTTTATTTTTATATTTATATAATTATTAATATTTTATTACTATATTAATTCCTCATAAAATGCCAACGATCTCTGCTGTGGTCCTATAGGCCCATCTCAGGATTCATGGATAGTCTTTCATGATTGATAACTTGTTTGGTGACCATAGGCAAGAGAGATAGTCATCAGCAATTTAACTTGTCCCTCAAAAAGAAAGATACTTCATCAAAAGACTATATTTTTTTTCTTTCTTTTTTTGCATAATGAAAGAGGAAGAACTAAGAGTAGTTGAAATTAACTATGAAGAGTTTAATAAAAACTGGTCTTGAGTTCTGATCTTCTTGGACAAAGGCTCTGGTGAAGATGATACAGAAGCTGTTGCTGCTATAGCCCATGAATCATTGGAATTATCACAGCTAAACGACATTTCCATTACACCTTTTGGACTACTTGGAATTGACCCAAACTTGCGTTTGTTGCATTGATTCCCCTCTTCATACCCTGACCACAGTTTCAACAATAGCTTCCCACATTCATCCACCTTGTCCTGTAACCATTCCACATTAACATTAATATATATTATACTTTTAAATATTTGTTCTTCTATATAATGAAGGACAATGACTTTGACTGAAAAACACTTACTTTTTTTATTCCAAGAATACCAAGAAGCTGGCTTTGATATTCATCTCCTAAACTAGGCTCCACGCTGTTGAAAACATGAACCATTGTAGCAGTTGCCAAAACAGAAGGTAGATAACTCATAAACTTAGAATCTGCATTGTTGTGAAAATAAAAAATTGATATGAGAGACAGAACATAAAAACTTTCTCACTGAATAATAATGATAGGTCGAATATATACTGAAAATTTACCTGATCTAATGACAGAGAGAAGAACACCTTCACATCTCTTATGAAACTCCCAACGAAGATGATCTTTCAATCCAAGTCTTCTTATGATATAATCAATAAAAGAAAGAGGTGTTGCTGGACTCATTTTCCATCCAAGAGTTGAAAGTATCAAAATCTCCATCTTTTTAATCGTCTTTGCTTCAAACAAGTATCTACTCTCTTCAACCTAAACAAAATTTCAGAAAAATCTTTAAGTTTCAAAACAAAGTTTAGTGCTTTTTGCTTCTTGCAAGAGCTAAGATGAAACATACTTGAAGATCTAGTAAAAGAGGAACATGGGTCTCTTCCATTTTAGCAGCAAGAGAAAGACAAGCAACAGCAGCAAGCTGAGTCATCCATGGCTTCTCATTCTGAAAACGAAAGCTGAAGAGAAACCTATCAAGGTAGTTGACAGCAAGAACAGCAGTAAGAGCTGAGAAAGAGTAATGAGCATTCACTTTCAGAATCCATTCAATAGATTCTCTTCTAGCAGTTTCCAAAACAGGGTTGGTTTCAAGAAAGATGTAAAGTGGGTTTTGTTGTTCTTTGTTTAGAAGTGATTTCAGTTCTTCATCGTCCCAAAACATGTCGGTTTCTAACAAAGAACATGTAGTGGTGTTTATTGTTGTGTTGTTTAAGGAAACATTATCGTACTCTAACTCTAACTCATCTTGTTCCTCCCAATGTTCTTCTGAGCAGTACAACGTATCCAAAAGTAACATTGAGTTGTAGTGTTGAGCCATGTTAGATATATGAGATCTATTACTTCAATTCATTTGTGAAATGAAATGCTCCATAAGAGCATATTGAGACAAATTGGAAAAGCTATAGAGGTAGAGGAGAAGGAGTGAGTGTGAACAAAGAGAGTATTGTTTTATTTTTATTTATTGTGAGAGTGTTGTGTTGTGCTAGCTAGCCTTAAAGATGAATGAATCATATGGACCATGGGTCCTATTTACTCGACACGTGACCAATTGTACCCTACGATTTAAGGATCCCTATCCATTTCGCGGTCTTTCAATCGTCAATTTTAAAAGATCTATCATCATATTGATCAATGTTAAATCATCATATTAACTAACGCTTAATTTAAGGTACTATCTAAAGAAATAATAACTGTAAAGAAAATGATGTATTTATTATTTTGATAAGTGTTTAATCTATATTTTCAATATAAAATTGTTTTATGGTTTTCTTAAACCTTAAGGCATATTAGAAAGATTTCTGTAAAAAAAAAAGGCATATTAAAAAGATAAAATAAACTTAAGATATATGTTAGCATAACCATCCGACAAAATTATGGTTACCCACTAAATTTTTATCAAACTCACAATGAGTCAAGCATGTATCATGTTGGATTTTTTTTTGTGATGATTGTTGTTTGAACCCCGGACCTTCCGTATATTATGCAATGTCCTTATCAGCTGTGTTGGGCTCACGAGAACGCATTATGTTGGATTTAAATGTGAGTAGTTTAATCGCATCTCAATTATGATCGGTTCAAATATATATGAGATAACTTATTCACCAAATACTTTAAGATTTTTAATGAAGATGTAATGTTTGCCTTTTGTGATCATAAAACCTTGTATCTTGGTACTATTAGCGCAACTTTAGGTTTCTTGTTGTGCAAGCAAAGTGAAATTAGGGTTTCTATGGAGAAGATGAAGATGGTTATGGTTGTTAGAGTTTGTTGGAGAGAGAGAAGAGTATATTGAAAATTGTATTCACTCTTACTATGATTGAGTTACAAGCAATTATATATATACAATGACTTAGAGAGTAAGTCTCTTGTAACTAACTAATCAAGTTTATCCAAAAGTAACAAATTAAATTCTTAAATGTTTGTAAATCATGATTATGGATTAAAACACACAAACTAATACATCCCTCTTAATCCATAATCCTAACATTCTATGAGACCTAACTTGTCCCTCAAGCAAGTGAACTTATCAATCTTCAAAGCTTTTGTGAAACCATATGCTAGTTGAGCTTCAGTAGGAAAGTATTCCACTTCAATCATTCCTTTTGTGACTTGTTCTCTGAAGAAGTGAAATCTGGTTTCTATATGCTAGCTCCTGCCATGTGCAATTGGATTCTTGGCCAAATTTATAGCTGATCTGTTGTCAATCTTCAGCTTCAGTGGTTTCTTCACTTCAGATTTAAGTTCCTTCATCACATTGTCAAGCCAAATTGCTTGACATGCTGCAAATGTGTCTGCAATGTACTCAGCTTCACGTGAAGATAAACAGTAACTGGTTGCTTCTTAGTGCACCATGAGATTGCAGCACCATTGAGCTTGAATAGGTAGCTAGAAGTGCTTCTCCTATCCATTCTATCTCCACACCAGTCTGAATCAGAGTATCCCTCTAGTTCAGTTTCTCCTTCTTTGTTACCAGCTGGAAATAACAGGCCAAACTTCAAGGTACCTTTCACATACCTCAATATCCTTTTAGCTGCAGTGAGATGAGACTTTCTTGGATCATTCATGAATCTACTGATGATACTTACTACAAAGCATATATCATACCTGTTGTTGCATAAGTACCTCAGTGATCCCACTATCTGTTTGAATTCAGTAGATTCTACCTTTTCTTCATTACTGCATTCATTTAGTTTGACATTTGTTTCAGATGGGATTTATGCATTATTGCAATCAATCATTTGAAACCTTTCAAGCAGTTCTCCAATGTACTTCTGTTGATGCATTATTATGCCTGCTTTGCTAGTTTTGAACTTTAATCCAATGAAATACGATAGTCTTCCCAAATTAGTCATTTCAAACTCACTTTTCATAGTGTGTTTGAACTTCTCAATCTCACTTTGATTACTTCCAGTTACCAATAAGTCATCTACATATAAGCAGATCATAGTGATGTCTTCATTATTCAGTTTTTGAACATATATTCCATATTCTTCTTATTCCATGCTCTAGGTGCTTGTTTCGAGCCATAAAATGCTTTGTGTAACTTGTACACCATATGTTCCTTCCCACTTACTTCAAATCTTAGTGGTTGTGTAACATACACATCTTCTTCTAGTGGTCCATTCAGAAATGCAAACTTCACATCTAAATGTGATAGCGACTAGTTTTTGCTGCTTGCAAGTGCCACTACCAATCTTATAGTCTTTAATCTAGCTACTGAAGCAAATACCTCATTAAAGACAACACCATATCTCTGTAGGAAACCTTTATCAACCAATTTGGCTTTGTGTTTAGAGACTGACCCATCATGATTTAATTTTACCTTGAAAATCCATTTAACATCAATGGTTTTCTTCTTATCAGGTAACTCAACAAGTTTCCAGGTGTTATTCTTCTCAATGGCCTTGATTTCTTCAATCATAGCTTTCTTTCATACTTCAGTTTGAATTGCTTCTCTGTAGTTTAGAGGTTCTGCATCAGCTAGTAGTGCAAAATGAATGAGATCACCTTCATCATTTACTGCACTTGTTCATCATCAGCTTCACCTGCAGTCTCTATGTCATTCTGAATTACCTCCATATCTTCATCAGATGCTTCACTTTGATCTGATTCTGTAAAGATATGTGAGTTCGCATTCTTTATTTCAGTGTTAGTCTCCCATTTCCATGCTTCATGCTCATCTACTATCACATCCCTGCAAATATGAACTTTCTTACTTATTGGATCATACATGCTCCAGTTGAGTGATAACCAAGTAAGATCATTTTCTCACTTTTATCATCTAACTTGCTTCTTTTTGCATTGAGATGTGTTTATAGCAAATTGAACCAAACACCTTCAAGTGTTTGACACTTGGTTTTCTTCCACACTAAGCTTCCTCTGGCACTTTGTTCTTCAACTTCTTAGTGGGACATTTGTTCAAGATGTAAGTAACTGTACTGACTGCTCCTCCCCAAAACATATGAGGCATGTTCTTCTTCTTTAACATACTTCTGGCCATGTCGAGGATTGTTATATTCCTTCTTTTTGCTAGACCATTATATTGAAGAGTATAGGGAGATGTGACTTCATGAGATATACCTTCATTGCTGTAGAATTCTTCAAAACTCATAGAGGTATATTCTCCACCACCATCAGTTCTTAAGATCTTAATTGATTTTTCACTTTCCTTCTCAACTAAAATCTTAAACTTCTTGAATACTTCTAAAGCTTCACTTTTTAGCTTTATAGTATACAACCATAGCATCCTGGTATGCTCATCTACAAAGGTGATAAAGTACTTGCTTCCACGTATTGTCGGTACCTCAAATGGACCACAAATATCAGAATGTATGACCTCTAATGCAGTTTTTGACCTCTTAGGCTTCTCAGACACAAAAGAGAGCCTACTTTGTTTACCCTTCAAACATGTTTCACAGGTTTTCTTATTTGCATCTAAAACTGGTAATCCAGATACTAAATTCTTAGTGCTCAAATATGATAAGCTCCTAAAATTTAGATGACCACACCTCATGTGCCATAACCAGTTTGAATCTTCACCAGTAGCAGCTGACATACACACATCTCTATCATTTTGAATGTTGCACAAGAAAGTTCTACTCTTTGTTAATTTTGACATTAGTACCAGATTCTCTTGTTTGTCATATAGATTCAGAATGTTGCCTTGCATAGTGACTGAAAACCCCTTCTTAATCAATTGTCCAATACTTAATAGATTGCATTTCATTCTTGGAACAAGCAATACCTTCTCTATCAATGCATTTCTTCCATCTTTCATTTTTATAACAATATCACCAATACCTTCTGACACAAGATTTTTGTTATCTACAAGCCTAACATTTGTTTTTCTTGATGAATCAAAATTAATCAGCCATTCTCTATGACCAATCATGTGATTTGAACATCCTGAATCAAGGTACCAATCTTCACACAATGGATTTCCTTCACATGTAGTAGCCATCAACAAAACTACTTCAGGATCTGAGCCATCTAGTGCTATGTTTGCCTTCTCTTCATTCTTCTGGTTCCTCTTTCCATCTTTCTTGTGTCAACAATCATTAGCATAGTGCCCAAACTTCTCACAATTGTAACACTGAACCTTTCTCTTATCAAAATCTTTCTTCTTGTTCTGATTGTTACCAGAACCTGCATCAGACTTTGAACTTACCCCAATTTCATCAGGCTTACCTCAATTTCCCTTCTTGAACTTTCCTTTCCCTCTCTGCTTTGAATTCTTGTCATATCCATCCTTCTTGATGGTTTGAGCTTGCAAGGCTTGTTGAGCACTTCTTTCTGAACTTCATTCAATCACTAACATTTCATGAGCTTCAAGTGATGATTGAAGTTCCTCAATCTTCAGAGTTTTTATATCTCTGGACTCTTTTATAGCAACTATTATGAAATCAAATTTAGATGTGAGAGATCTCATTATCTTACCCACAACTTGTTGATCTGATACTTCTTCTCCACGTGCCTTCATCTGATTCACTACAGATTGCAATTTGGAGATGTAATCATTGATCCTTTGATCATCCTCCATCATCATCAACTCATATTTCATCCTTAATGACTGAAGCTTCACTTGCTTCACATTATCACTGCCTTCATATTATTTTGCCAAGATATCACATGCTTCTTTAGATCTTGTTATCTTTGAGATCCTCTCAAAGTGGTTAGAATCTACATTTTGTTGAATGTAGAACAAAGCTTTGCAATCTTTCTTCTTTTGCTCTTTGAATGCAGCTCTTTGAACATCTGTTGCATTTGCAGTAAGATCTTCATATCCATTCTCCACCAATTCAAGAACATCTTGCGCACCAAACAGTGACTTCATTAGTGCACTCCCCCTTTCCCAATTCTTCCCATCAAGAACCAGTATATTTGTACCAAAACCTCCATTATTGGCCATGATTGCTTCGCACGAAACCTATGAATATTCACACTTCACTCGTGTTTCCCAGAAAATTCACCCCTCACAATGTCTCTCGTGTTTCCCAGAATGAAAAACCAAGGCTCTTGATGCCAATTATTAGCGCAGCTTTAGGTTTCTTGTTGTGCAAGCAAAGTAGAAATTAGGGTTTCTATGGAGAAGATGAAGATGGTTATGGTGGTTAGAGTTTGTTGGAGAGAGAGAAGAGTATATTGAAAATTGTATTCACTCTTACTATGATTGAGTTACAAGCAATTATATATACACAATGATTTAGAGAGTAAGTCTCTTGTAACTAACTAATCAAGCTTATCCAAAAGTAACAAACTAAATTCTTAAATGTTTGTTACTTTCATGATTATGGATTAAAACACACAAATTAATAGGACAACATGTTTGGAGAAGCTACAAAATGAAGCTTTAGCACAAGCGTGCGTTTTGTGTGGTTCCACCGTGTTAACATGCGGCCAATAAGTGCATTTTGGAATAGGTTTGTGGCCAATTTATTGCGTCATAACGATTGTCTAACGCAACAATACAAAAGCTAGAAATTGTATGAATATTAGAATGAACACACATGTCACATTTGCTTTGTTTCAAGAGTGAAAACAAACAGGTGCATGCTAGACCACTCACACTTGGAGTGGAGATTGTTTGGTTAAGCCTCCATTGGTCTTTGTGGCAAAACAAGCTCAAACGTGCGTTTGAGCTGATGTTACAATTATAACTTCTTAAAAATCAAGTTTGTTTTGTTGGGGATGCGAGAAAGAGAATCAAAATCCAAACACAACATTAGTGTAATTGGTTTTGAGATGTAGTTTAATCTGTACATGTTCGGTTTTGGATTTCGAAGTGAACTTCTCCCAAAGTAGCGCATGCAAGACCTATTGAATTGAATCCGCATAGTCAATATCTAATGCGTATGTCCTAAGAAGATTTTAGAAAGAGACATAAAATATTTCATTTCAATTCAATTGGGATCAATAAGTATATCTCATTCCCTGTGGTTAAGAGACCGAAAACTGTAACACGACACGACAATTATGGAAGTACGAGCTTTCCAACATAATTTACTACTAATATACAACACAATCCATAAGGACAAACACAATTCTTCCTTTTGTCGTACGATAAAGAGATGTCTCCATTACAATAAATATTATAGCTGCAATGCTACAGTGCACAGCGAAGCGTTGAAGCAGAAAAAGACTATTCTTAAACAGGAGCATATAGTATAGTATAGAGCATGTCTTTCGAGTTATTCAAAGAATTAGGCATGACCCATGCAAGTCAAAAATATCAATATAGTAGTATAAGAAATTAATTTAAACATGCATACGCGAGCTAGGGTTAATTTTCTTGTTTTTATGATAAGTTGCTTTCTTTCTTTTTTCTTTACTTTTTAGTTTTTACTAGTTGTACTATTTTTCTTTGCATCTTTGTGTTGAATTCTTCTGTGCCTCTTTTGTAGGCTCGTTGTTCAAGAAATTACGAAGTTGGGTGGGGTGATAAAGAGAAAGAGAAATGCACGAAAAAGGGATAGCTAGATATATAGTGCAAGCAGGTGAGTGAGACAGAATCATGGAAGGATTGGTCATTGGTGTGGTGAAAGGTGATATGGTAGATAGATATAACAATTCATTCATCGTGGTTGTTGTGAATTGTGGAATTAAGTTAGTCGTGGTTTCCAGCACAACATCAACACCAACTTTCTTTTCTCAATACTCTTCAATTATTACTCTTATACGTACACCAAACTCTAGTACTTGCTTACTTCAATTCTTAAATACTCTCCACAGTCAAATTACACATTAAAAAAGTTTATCATATTTAATCAATACAATCTCAATAAAAACAAATTAAATCCATTGTATACAAATACAAAGATGTTTATTTTAGGTATAATAATTGGTACAAAAAGGTTTATTACTAAAAATACAAAAAGGTTAAGTTAATTGTGTTGGTTACATTTTAGATATACTATCATTAAATATGATAAAAGGTACAATTTGCTTATATTTCATTCTAAACAAATAAAGTAAATTTAATTGGTTATAATTCATTATGAAAGGACTACTACATAACTTAATGCATATACATTTGGATTATTCCTCTATTTAACTCCAAAATAAATAGAACCTCCGATTGTGGTATTAGAAATTTGGGTACTTATTAGGATTGATGCTAATAGATTAAATTATAAATTTTGTAAAGTTAATGGCATCATTAAATTTATTAATTAATATTGTTTTTAAAATACATTTTTTTATCAAGCAGACTAGTGGCTAGAAATTCACATTTTTAAGATAAATAGGTGAGGCGTTTAGGTTCGAACTCCAACACCTACACATATTATACATTGTCTCTGCTAATTTCATTTTTTCTTGTACTACCTCCGTCTCTAAATATAGATCATTTTATGAAAAACACTGGAATTAAGAAATTTGATTATTATATTAATTTTGTTGACAATTGCTATTATGTTACAAATTTACCCTTTAAGAGAGGGTTTGTTAATGTTTCCAAGAGTGTTAATTACATATTGATGAAAAATATGTAACATAAATAAGGGTATATTTGTAAAGAAATAGTCAGTGTATTTTGAAATTTGAAAAAGATCTTGTAAAAATAGACAAAGAAAAAACTCAAAAAAGTCTTATAATTATGGACGGAGAGATAGTATTATCTATTTATTTTAAAAATATACATAACATTTTAGTAAAGAAATAAATACTATAATTGAAAATTTCAAGAATAACTTGCTAATCCCTAAAAAAAAGAATAACGTACTAATTCTTTTTATTTTATTTTATAGACTTACGTCATATTTAAAGACAGAGATATTGTTTAGTAATTTATATTAGTAATGTTTTTTTTCACCCCAAAATCAATCATAATTTAAGCATTTTTTTTTCTCATGGCATATTGATGAGTTTTGATTTCTAAATTTTCACCCCGTAAACAGCATCTCTCACTTCATATAAATGGGTCAAAGTCAGACAAGCCAACTCTCTGAATGAAACTATGAAAGCCAGTGGATGATTTTTTTTAATGATCTAGTGGATGATTTATTGGATTTCAAATTTCAATCGCGGAACAGAAAAATAAAACAAAGTCCTTTATTTGGGACTCATGAAAGATTTCTACAGATCGTACTACACCAAACGATCGTATCCATCCTTTATTGGTCTTATTGCATATGACCTAATTTTGGCTTTTGTTTTTGTTTACATCCTGAACCTGAAGTTTATAAATTAACATTGCATTATTTCCTTAAAACGATTTTTATACAGAAACAAAGTAAACATAATACAACGAATGTAAATAGAAGTATGGCGATTGGCATAAGATAACAAATAAGTGATGAACACTATTAACTTATCGTCTGATGAAACTTATCCTACAAGTTAATAGTGTTCATCACTTGTTTGTTATCTTATGACAGTCGCCATACTTCTATTTAATCACAAGTGATGAATTGCACTAAACTCTGACGTGTGATTAAGTTTACTCGAAATATCGTCCACCAATATCTCGTCCACATTGCACTTACTTCGCCTATCACCATAGCCACCCACCACTTTGCTGCCTCACGACCACTATCATGTATTTCGCTTGTTGTTTCTCGACCGCGGCCTCTGTGTGCATCTGATATCATCAATGCCAACAACACACCACTGATACAAGTTGTCCCTTGCTAAGTTCAAAGTTTTTTGTGTGTGTAATATTTCAAAAATTTAGTAAAAAAAACTAATATTTCGAATATGTACTATAATATATTAATTTACTTAAATCATTTTTTATTAATAAAGTGTTTGTTTTGCTGTTTAATCCCGGCACAAACGTGCATTTGTTCCAGATTAAGCAATTTCTTATCATTTTAGAAATTTAAATAATTATTTTGAATAATTTACACATTTAAAATACGGATCAAACTAATGAAAATATTCAGTATGAAAATAGTTAATTAATTATTGTGTCACACACATACACACATATTTGCTGTTGATTTCCCACACACAGTACTAAGAAAATAAATGTAGTACTAGTACTTGTTTTTATGGGTTGTGGGTTGGAATTGTTGGCCTACAAGGATCTTGATCCAGCTAGGTGAAGAGTGAAGACCACTGATACTGTGGGGTCCAGAATCCAAAGTCAGGGCTTAATGATAATGTTTTCCCTGTAATGATAAAATAGCATAACGGACTAACGGTACGTAATCACCATTGAGATTCACCTTTATCAACTCCCATTCCCATAACACTCTGCTTTTTCACTCTCTTCTCCCGCATTTTTTTTTAGTGAATTTTTATTTGGCGCAACTTTCCCACATTTTATCACTCTCCCACTCACAATAATTGCAACAAATAATAGGATGAATTTAATTTTTATGCTAAACAACTATTTGTACGACAATTTATGAGATAACAATAGATTTTTAAATAGTAGTATATATTGATATGAAAACCAAACCAAAACAATAGAAAGAAAAAGTAAAAACATAACGCAAATATAAAAAAGAAAATTGTCACAAAATTATCATAAATTGATTACACAAATATCATTTATCTATGCACAATTATTGTAAATTTTTTACACTGTTGACGGATCACATTCAATCATGTAACTTTAGAGGTAGTTAGATATAAGTCAAACATTTTTTTATTGATACAACAATTGTAATAAAATATAGTGTAAAACTTCTTTGAACTGTAATGGTCAATGACAGATGAATTTGGGCCTCGTTGATTTGATTTTTGAAAATAAAAAACTATTTTTTTTATCAACAGAACACTTTTATTACTCGAGTACTCTTATTATTTTAGTAGTGTTTGTTTTTGATTTTTTTTAAAAAACACTATTTTGTAAAAAAAAAAAACATTTTTTGGGTGCATTTGTTTTGGCTATTTATAGGGGAAAAAATCTATTTTTTTATAAAAAATTATTTGTCATTTTTAAATGATGTTTAGGCCTCAAAAAGAAGTTTGTTTAGGATTAAAAAATAATAATTCAAATAGCACACGGAAAATTACTGCTCCCTATGTCACATATTAAGTGACATAGTTGACCTTATCACACACCAATGCACAATTTTGATGTAAAATAATTTTACTAATTTATTAAAAAATTTTGATATTTTAAAAATGCTCATCGAGACGAATCTAACGACATCTTATATGATATTATGTATCCTTGTAAATTAGTAAAAAAACATGGTCAAAGTAAGTTAGATCAATATTGCACATTTTCAAATGGGTCTTCTATTTTAGAACAGAGGGAGTACTAGTTTGAAATGAAGATTTTACTCCATCCGTCTCACAATTATTGTTTCTTTAGCATTTTTTTCTTTTTCTTAAAATAATTATCATTTACAATACCAATGCAACATTTATTATTTTTTTCCACTATTATACCCTTATTTATTGAATTTTATCCAACTTAACTACTCCACTAACTACAATTAATAAAGGTGCTAAATGCTATTAATTTTATCATTAAAATCAACACAATTAATTATTTCATTAATAATCGTGCACAAACCTTAAACTCAAACGACTAATATTGTGAAACAGAGGGAGTAGTATTATCATTGATTCCTTGATTAAAAAAAAATACTACATTGATTCTTACCCGAAATTTATGTGTTTTTTGACTAATCAAGGCAACATACCGACAGAAATATTACTTGTCGAGGGATTTAGAAACATTCAGCTTAAAAAATCTAAAAGTAGGTCAAACAGAGTTTTCCCCCGTTTTGACTCATCCTTAGTCCTACCTAGGTAGGCAACCTGCCCTAACTTAGCATGATCCTTTTGACTCGCTCATGCCCTACATTAACCACTCCCATCCCAAATGGCCCGTGACTAACATAACGGACATAGGACACCTCAATCAAAATCCAGAATGAGAATAATCCTAGACTTCCCGTTGATTTTACTAAAGTTTCCAAACTTCTGTGCAATTTTTACTCTTCCATAGTAGCATAGTAGCATTCGCTACCATGACTCTTTGAGCGACATTATGGTGATTCTCTATGAATGAATTCACATTCCACGCCAAAGCGTTCTCCAGAACTTTAAGTAGTTAAAAAACCAATGCTGAAGAGAAGAGACCATGAAACATTTTAAAATGTTGCAAGACTGAAAAAGGACATCGAATAGTAGTGAATTTCCCATGATATAGAGGTGGTAAAGCAACAAAATTTCATTCCTCACTGACTACCACTCAACCAATAACCAATTGCTTCATCCCCAGCAAAGTGTTCGGCAAGTGTACAAAGTGAAGTTTTTGGTTCAATTATTTTACATCCCTTCAAAACAAGCTTGATGTTCCAATCAATGATTATCGACTACAATTGACAACCTATGTAAGCCACCGAAAAACTGCGGACGAGGGGGGATATATGTGTAAAGTAGACACAATATCAAATACTTGCATATCAAAGTAAATGATTCCACTATATATACATCAACTACTCCCGCGCTTAAGATGTTCTCGAATAAACCTTTCAGCATGAGCTGGGTACTTCTTTTTAAGGTATTCTCGAAGGCACTTCTGATATGAGAAATCAATCCAGCCACCATCAGTTCTTACAACAAAAAGACACCTTGAGTGTCGAAATTGGGGATGACGGTCAACCTACACGAAAAATAAGTCAAATAAGCATTGACAAGCAAATCCAAACAATAATAGTGTAATCAATGATCTTAAGGTTAGTTGATGTTTTAATGAAATGGGATATTATAAGAAGAAAAAAAATGTAAAGCAAATTTTATTATTTTAAGAAAAAAAATTGGGCATGCATGACCAAGACCAAAAACTCCCACTGGATTAAAGGCCACAACTATCAATAATCAATTGACTAGAGGGGGAATGGTCTGCAGAACTGAAGATCAAACAAAAAAAATAATTAAACAATAGAGGAGATAAGGAAATCAAAATGTGAAATGTTGAAATTTGGGTGACACCAAGTTTCATCGGAACAAGGGATATCTTGCTCTCAAGTCTTTGACCAATTAGCATAAACATGATTTCATCAAATGAATTGTGTGATCGGGAAAGCCAACAAAGGCATAAGTTATCAGAAATATAAACTGAGAACTGAATATCTAAAAAAAAATAATCATAAGGATGCGGCACAAATACTTCCCTACACTTGACATGATAATGCCTTGTTTTTAGCTGATCAGAAATCAAACTTATTTATGTTGCACTCTTTCTCAATGATGATTTTGGTTACACAGAAATGACATAGCTTACACGTTAGGATAGACCAAGTGGAGCAACCATTAAGAATGATAGAGTTCTAAAAGTAATAACAATAGAAAAAGGAAAGTTATTCAACTTTGTAGTTTTATTGATAGTAAAAACGATAGGGAGACATAGGAGAGAATACTCTCCTACACCGGTTTACGACAGTCAACTAAGAAAATGTCAAAGATCCTTTCAGAGGGGAAGGAATTCCTTATTTATTGACTTCCTTTAAAAGGATCTGAGAGCGCTAACCTAACAGAAAAACAACTAAACAACAAACATACGAGATTGCCAAACAAATAAGTAATAACAACAAAATAAACTAAATACTAAAGCTACTAACAAACACTTAGGCTTACAATATTTTCCTGCGTGATTTATGGGTAGGACATTATGGAGTTGTTTAATACGTGTAGCCAATCCTACCTAGTGGGACAAGACTTTTTATTGTTGTTTTTGTACTTGTACATCAATTTGCATTTGAATAGGTTCAACAATAGAGACATGAATCAGTATCACCCCTCCCACCAACAAATTCAAGAATTATGGGATAAGGAATATTGAATTGATGGCTAATAGCGAAGAAGTTGGACCAAAGATATGCATGGAGCTGGGAAAGAAAGGTATAAGATGACTCAAAAAGAGGTTATTGATATCATGAGATCACAATAAGCATGAAAACACCAAGCCACTAAAAACTTTCTTATAACCACAGGACTAAAGCAGAAGCAATTATTGAGCCCTTATTTTCTTTACCTTAGTTCTAGATGCGATTACTGAACATATCCATCCAACTTGTCACACCGTATGATTTTTTGCATATGATGTGCTCACAGTTAGAGCTGTCAAATGGGCCGGCCCGGTCCAGCCCGCCTTGGCCCCATGAGCCAGCACATATAAATGGGCTGAAGGGGGTCAGCCCACTTTATTCATGGGCTGCCAAAATTGAGCCCAGCCCAATTAGTAGTGGGCTACACAGCCCGATTGGCCGGCCCGACCCTTATTTCAAAATGTATTATTTCTTTTTTTTTTTATAAAAAAGTGATGCGAAGAACAATAAAGCTACATATCACAAATTATTATCCATCAAATAATCACATGTCTTCATAAACTTAGTTAAGTGACATATAAAACATTTATTAAATCAATCCATAATAGATAAATACAACAAAAACATCCATGCAAAAGTCGAGAGTATAAATACCACAAAAACATCTTTTAAATCAATATTCAAAAAAGATAAATAACACAAAATACATCCATGCAAAAGAAGATAGTATTTATCACAACTCACAAAGTGCAATGTTGGAATTGGAAACAACAAGTTACGTCTTACATAACAAAATAATTACCAATCCAACAACTCAAAATAGAAGACAAAATAAATTATAAAATTGACAACTTTTGGAGCTAAGTCTCTTGAACACTTGGTACTGCAGACAATAATATATCTTCTACTTCTGGTATATCTCTTACCAAAGTCAACCAAAATTATTTTATAATTTTTTTTAGTATTTTTAATGGGCCAGCCCTTGAAAAATACAGGCCCAGTGGGCTGGTTCAAAAGGATAGGGTCGCTTTTTTCATGCTTTTTACGGCCCGGCACGAACTAAAATAGTGGGTCGAGGGGCTGGCCCAGTGGGCTTGGCCCATTTTGACAACCCTAGTCATAGTTGGAAAATACAGAAAAAATAGAGATCTAGAGTAGTGGAGGAAGGCCTCAGGGGCAAGTGAATTTCATTTCAGTTGAATTAAAACAGGGTATATGAAGTATAAGTTAAGTAGGATGTGTGCATTGTTGTTTAAAAGTAGCAATTGATAAACTATCATATCACAAGTCTCACGGGTGAAGCATCTAGGGTTCATCGTATTAAGTTACAGAAAAAATAAAGCGAGATATCAACCATGGATTCAGGCAAGGTTAATTAAATACAGGTATGCTTCTATGTAACTTGTACTATAAAAGTACCACTCAAACCAACAGAAAGATTATACTTTTTTTTTAAGGAAAAAGAAAGATTATACTGTATGGCTATAATACTAGCAATATTGGGGATGGGTATTGGATGGTAAAACGCCAACAAAGAAAAAGTAAGTTCACTATTGTAGAAATGAAAGTATTGCAATAGATATGTTAGTGTAGAAGACAGGGTCAAACATTAAATCATTGGAGAGAAAGGACATCCAAGAAACAATGGCTAGTATGTTCCTCTAGTTCCCAAATATTGATTTGAAATTCATTTGATGATTCCCTTGTGTAGAAGATGCATACAAATGGGAATAGTACAATGGATTTCTCTTCTTGGGAAGACCTAAGTCGTAGGAAGAATTTGATTCCATAACTTCTCTGGCTATTTCAATCTCTCAAAAGCATATCATATCCCTGAAGGCTTGAACATTTGATATAAATTTTCTTTTGGGTGCTTTGGTGGAAGCTTATTTATAGGCAACTTTTAAAAAGTCCAATATATTTTATCCCCTGTATGCAGAGAGTCTGGATTGATGGGGTCAACATAGGGAAAAAAAAATCAAAGCAACACTAAGAAGCGAGAATGAAAGAGAAAGTTTTTGTCCGAGCTATATTTCAATCAAACTCTTCATTCTAACCTATATTCTTCTTTTCTCATATAGCTAGAAAAATTAACAAAAGCAAAACATCATGCAGAACCACCAATGGTCCTCTTTCCACTCTTTATTCTATAAGGAACCCCAACCAACTCAACCAATAATGAACAATACTGCCATTGCCCTTGTTTAAAAAAAGAGTAACAGAATATATAATCAACAAGCTCTTTTGACTCTTGTTTCACTTGTAATGACCGGGCGCATTATATGTGAGGAATTATTTAATTTGCTTCATTATGTGTTATCATATGTTGAAGTTCCTGGCTTGTTGTGTAGTTTTCAGAAACTTGTTATGAGCATTGCAACCGGGAAGCATTGGGTCAGAGCAGGGAGTCGTAACCAGAAAATCTATTAAGGGTGGCGAAAATTTAACATGTGTGGGTCTTTCTTTTGTTGTTTGGTAAAATTAAGCCATAAGCTAGCTTATAGCTGATAGCTGCAAGCTTATAGCTGAAAAGCTAACTGATGGAAATTAAAGTGTTTGGTAAAACTAGTTTTTGAAGTGACGGACAAATATAAAATGACATAAAAGTACATAAGTTTTTAATTTTTATAAATTATTATATGTATAAACATATTTAACTAATATATTTATTTTAATATTTAAATTTTTTATGAAATTGATACTTAATTTATTTTAAAGTATTTTATTAGCTAAATTGGCTTAACTTCATAATCATATCTTTGTATTATTATTTTTTTAATGGAAATTATATAGTTTTTTTAAATTGTAAATATGTGAAAAGATCTAAAAAATAGAGAGCAACATAAGGCATTGAATTCAATCCACCCAGCAAAAGGAAATAAGTGGTAGGCGGTTACTACTATCCCTAACGTGGGAATTTTTTTATTTTGTTTATAAAAAAGAATAAAATAATAGTGAAGGTTAAAAACGGAAGAAAATATAAAAAGCTATAAGTTCAAAAGCTAGCTAAAATAGCATCTGAAGACAAGCTATAAGCTAATGAAAAAAGCTTGTTACCAAACACATGATTTCATCAAACAAGCTTATAAGCTAATCTAATAAGCTATAAGCTAGCTTGTTTGCATTACCAAACATTGCCATAGTCATAATATTTTGGACCTTGGGGTGGCGACTGCCCCTAAATTCGTACACCTAGTTCCGTACATGGGTCAGAGCTGATATGATGTGAAAATATGACAATGATTATGCGAGTCTTCAGCATTTTCAAACCAGCATAAAGTCGTGACAAATTATAAGTATACCTTGAAAATTAATTTACCCACCTTGTTTGCTAACAAAGCTTATCGCAGCTAATCCAGTGATTTTTTCAGCAACCTATTTTATCACCCCGCCAAAATTTATGTACCAATCCTCCCAACCAAAAAAATGAATATTAATATAACCCTACACTAAAAATAAGTAACTAGATGTAAAACCAATAGGCATAGCCAAAATACTAAAGTTTGTTTTGTTGTTGAAAAAAATTTACAAGGAGGGGAGGTTGTCCTCCTGCTCTATGTTCAGAGTATGCCACAAGACAAAGTGAAGGCTGACAGTTCTTAAAAGTTACACCTGACCTTCGATAGAAGACCACTGATAGGGATGAACTGAAAACCTTTAATTGGAGGATGTTTGATTTTGCAAGTTAAGCCAGACCTTTTCGGAATTTGGCAGCTTTAGGCAAACAAGGTTAAGGTAATTCAAATTCAATATGAGTAGAATTAGTACCGTTTAAGATGTAGTATTCTTGAACTAAAAACTATTCGTAATAAATGTAAGCCATTTATCTTATTAATACAACTAAAGCTGGCAACACAATCGCAAGAGTAGCACTTCCTATGCATCATTATCATGATAATGGTGATTTGAATATAGCTCAAGATATAACATAAACAGCTCACCATTAATAACAATAATAATTAAACACTAATTCAGGAGGAAGTAGATTAGGAGCCTGTTTGGATTGGCTTATTTGAGCTTATCTACTAACATAGGTTTTGTGAGACTGTTTCGGAGAACTTATGAAAATTTTCATAAGCTTTTTTCAACTTATTTTCATAACTTCTCCGATATAGCTTATAAAAAAATCTATAGCATATAACAAAACAATTTAATGTTATTTTATATTTTGCCATACAAATAGCTTATGTGAGCCTATACAAAAGTGCTTATCATGATAAGCGCTTGTGCTATAAGGTGATTAAGCTGTTTATCCAAACATGGCCTAAGTATCTGTTTCAATTGACTTATCTGAGTATGAAGCACGTATACTCCTCGGATTAGGCGTGTCCCAATGTTGGATATGTATTGTGTCTGACACGACACATGTGATTACATTGAATTATGTCGTGTTCGTGTCTGAGCTTCATAGTTTGAGTCTATCTACTAGTATAACCACATGTAAGACTATGGCCCCGTTTGGATTGGCTTATTTTGAGCTTATGTGGGCTTATCTACTCCATAAGCCTTTTTAAAGGTGTTTGGGTAAATAAATAAAAATAGCTTATCATAGTTTCATAAGCTGCTTATGCCATATTTTAATAAGCCTAAATTTTCAGCTTACCCTCTGGCTTA